>Ga0074195_1001299_pt1 | contig 36422 bp, 33 predicted proteins | sample EPASupsiteHSE623_FD_64525 | JGI IMG/M metagenome (GOLD analysis project Ga0074195, IMG submission 64525) | Bioremediated contaminated groundwater from EPA Superfund site, New Mexico - Sample HSE6-23 | ecosystem: Environmental > Aquatic > Deep subsurface > Groundwater > Contaminated ... | reverse complement strand
AAAGCGTAAAGAATTAAATGATCTGAAACATCCATGATTGTAATTCTACCATCTTCCTGCACAATTTTTGACTCGTAACCCTTGCTACTGTCGAGAATAGCAAAAGCATCATTATTTTCACACATTATATTAACAATAATACCTAGATTGTTTGGCAAAAAACGACACCACATTAATTCAACAATTCCTTCCGGAAACTTAAAATCTTTCCCACCATATAACGTTTGTTTTTTCTTTGAGGCAATATCTATTATGCTGATATCACTATAATTATTTGTAATATATAGTAATTTCGAGTTGTCTTCAGCCCAAGTTAAGCTGATATAACTTTTAGTACTATCTATTTTTTTCTTTTCGGACGACTTAGTATCTGTTACATACAACCCATCTTCACAGACCTCTGCTAAATATTCCATATTTGGAGAATAACATATAAATTTATCTATATCAGGTTTTGTGTATTCTTTAATTAGGGTCTTTTTGTTCTTGTCGAAAACAAGAGCTTTTAGGTCATTTTGGTATCCCATTCTTTGATTGTCAATTAATATATCATCTGTATAGTTGACTGAAAAAGGTTCGTCATATAATAATTCACTAGTATTCGTATCCATATTAAAATTAAACATTTTCATATATTCATTCTCGCCTGGCTTTTCAAAAACCAACAATACATTATTACCATCATACCAACAACATTTAGCCATCACATATGATTTAACCTTATCAAAATCAAATTTAGTCTGTTGTATTAAATTTGTTTTATCCTGCTTTTGATCGGTATCTATTTTATTTGTACATGCAGAGATATTAAAAAGTAGTAATGATGCAAAAATTGTTATTAACAAATATTTCTTCATAATTCAACTTCCTTTTTTTATTATTAGTAAATATTAAAAATATTTAAGCATTAATCTTACGGAATTGTCTTCATCGGCGGTATAATGAGAGGCAGTAATTTGCAGAAGTTTGTGAAATTTTTTTAAAAATGTTAAATCCCCTCTAGTTTTTATATAAGCATTTGCTTTTACAATATTTTCATAAGTATTTTCTATATCTTTTCCGTTGCTATATATTTTTAATGAAATATGCTCTATGAAATTTCTAAGTTGCGATAAGATATTCTGGGATAATAAGCCCCTGTCGTGGAGGTCAAATATTTCAATATTGTTACAAATAACTTTATTAATCGCAAGAATTTCATAATCAACTTTATTCATAGTTTGCCCGTATTTATTTGTTAAAAAAATGATGTCTGGCCTGCTTCTACATTTATAACATGCCTTAAAAAGACCGAAAAGTAAATAATAAAATTTAAAGACAGGTCCAACCGGATCTGTTATTATGCGGGGGCTTGTTTGCTTTGTCGGTTTATATGAAATGAAATGCTTAACAAAATTTAGGTCTCGAAGTCTGCTCGAAACTAAATAGGTATTGGTGGAGAGGGCGAGAATCTCACTGCTCGGCCTTCGGCCTGCGCTTTGAAACCCCCCGGTTTCAAGGCTTCCGCTACGGGAAACCCCCGTTTCCCCCCCCCCTCCCGGTTCGTGCTCGTGGGGACGATGAACCCGGAGGAGGGGGAGCTTCGCCCGCAGCTCATCGACCGCTTCGGTCTGTGCGCGCACGTGGTGGCCCTGTCGACCGTGGCCGAACGGATCGAGCTGCTCCGCCGCCTGGAGGCGTTCGAGGCCGACCCCCGGGCGTTCTGTGAACGGTGGAAGACGGATCAGGAAGAGTTGGAGCAGCGCATCGAATCGGCGCGCGCGCGGATCGCGAGCGTGACGGTCCCGGACGAGTGCCTGGCGGCAATCGTCGGCTTGGCGAACACCCTTGGCCTCGAGGGCCACCGGGGAGAGATCGTCCTGATGCGGGCCACCAGAGCACGAAGCGCGCTGTTCGATCGGTCCGTGGTCGAGCCAAGCGACGTTCGCGCGGTGGCGCCTCTGGCCTTGGCGCACCGGATGGCCCGCCAGCCGTTCGACGACCCGGCCGCTGGACACGAGCGATTGACCCGTGCCCTGGAGAACCTGGAATGACGCCATCTCTCTCCTTGGAGCCGACCCTGTTGGATGTCCTGGGAAACCGAGCGGCCAAGCACGCCCTGCTTCTGCTGGCCATCGATCCGGGATTGGGCGGAGTGCTTCTGGTTGGCCCGAGGGGAACCGGAAAGTCCACGCTCGCGCGGGCTGCCCGGACACTCTTCGCGCCCATCGACACGGTCGAGGGTTGCGCGCTCCATCTCAGTCGCGACGAACACGAGAACTGTCCGCTCTGTACGGGTCCCGCCCGGACCGCCGGGACGGTTCGATCGGTCCCCTCTCCGTTTATCCGGTTTCCGCTCAACACCACGGAGGAACGCGTCAGCGGCGGGATCGATCTCGAGTCGACCGTGACCTGCGGAGTGCGCCGGTTCCAGGTGGGCCTCGTCGGCCTGGCCCACCGGGGAGCCCTCGTGATCGACGATCTCGAGCTGTTGCCTCAGGAGATCTGGGCCCAGGTCCGGTCGATTCACGAAAGCGGATGGAATCGGGTTTTTCGCGAAGGGCTCGTCCTCTCGCATCCGGCGCGGTTCGTCCTCATTGCCACGGCCTCGTCCGACGAGAACGGCCTCACCGGTCACACTCTCGACCGGTTCGGGCTCTGTGCGCGCGTCGAAGGGATCGAGACCCTCCACGACCGGCGCCGGATCCTCGTTCGGGAGGCTTCCGAAGAGGTTCGATGGCGAAAACGTGCGCAGGCTCTGACCTCCCGGCTCACGCGGACCGTGGAACGAGCCCGTGCGAGGCTTCCCCGGATTGAACTCTCCGACGAGGCGCTACAGCGGGTGGTGGACAGGGCGGTCTCTTCCGGATGCGCCGGTCACCGCGGAGAGATCCATCTTGCCCGGGCGGCAAAGGCGTGGGCGGCGCTCCAGGGCGAGTCCAAGGTCAGGACTGAACACGTCGACCGCGTGGCATTTCTGGTCTTAGGCCACAGAGCCCGGACCGCGAGCCCCGATGTCGATCCGCCCTCCGAGAGGGACTCCGTCTCTTCCCAACAGCAGCCTGCGCACGACTCCCGGACTGACGAGTCCCGGCCTGACCAATCGGGAGTTCCGGAGGAACCGGCGAACGGCTCCGGGGATCACAAAGGGCAAGAACGCGGAGAGAACCAAGAACGGACGTTTTCGCCGGAGACCCCGTACCGGGTCCGTCCGATCCGCTTCGCACGCGATCGTATCACGCGGCGAGCCTCGGGTAGAAGAACCCGCACGCGAACGTCCGGTCGTTCGGGACGATCCGTCGGGATCCGAACGCGTATCGACTCGAACGATGTGGCTCTCGATGCCACACTCCGCGCAGCCGCTCCCTGGCAGGTGCATCGGGGACGTGAGCCTGGTGGGCGAGTCGAGGTGAGGATGGAGGATCTTCGTCACAGACGGCGGGAGAGACGAATGGGGCATCTGGTCGTCTTCTGCGTCGACGCCTCGGGATCGATGGGGGTCAAGCGGCGAATGGCGGCCTCCAAGACGGCCATCCTTTCTCTGCTGCACGACTGTTACCAGCGCCGTGACAAAGTGGCGTTGGTGGCCTTTCGAAAGGATCGCGCGGACGTTCTGCTGCCGCCGACTTCGAGCATCGCCCTGGCTCACCGACGGCTGAAAGACCTGCCGACCGGCGGGCGTACGCCTCTGGCTTCCGCATTGATGGTGACGCGCAGACTCATCCTGGAGGCGGCACGCCGCCACCCCAAAATCCGTCCCGTGTTGGTGATGACGACCGATGGGCGGGCAACCGTCGGGTCGGGTGGGAGGCCGCTCTTGGAGGAGGTCGACCTCTGCGCCCGTTGGCTGGCATCAACGCCCGGCCTCGACTCTCTGGTCATCGACACCGAACCCAAGGGAAACGCTCTGAAAACCGATCGGGCACGTCGGCTCGCGTCCTCGCTTGGGGCGCGGTATGTGTGCGTGGACGATCTGGAGGCCGCGGACCTGGTGAGGTGGGTTCGGGGCGCGATGGAGGGGGTGAGATGAAAGGCCCGGCCGCGGCAAGAAGGGATCTATTCACAAGCTTAAGCAGGCTGCTGAATAAGGGAGTCCTAGGCTATTTCGATCCTCTTGGACCGTGACGGCCTCCGGAATGGCCATGACGACAGCGAGCCCGCCCAGGACCTCCGCGGCGAGAATCCCGGTCGACCGGCTTGGGTCCGGCTCGATGTCCGTGGGCATGCGGAGCGGACACCTTCGGACCTCGGGCACCATAGTCCCCGAGAGACCCGTGTTTGCTCACGATGTCTGCCAAGGTTGTCCGGTCGAGGATGCTGTACATATTCTGGAAAAGGTCAAAAAGCCCGGCTTGATGGGGTTGCAGCGAGGCAACGCCAGCGGTTCTGGGCTCTTCGCAGGGGCAGAGCGGGCCTTCGATGGCTCGAACGACCTCTCCGAGAACGATCTGGTCGGGCGGGCGGCAGAGCGAATACCCCCCGTCTCGGCCGCGTTCGCTCGCCACGAAGCCGGCATTCTTCAAAAGCACGAGGATACACTCGAGGAACTTGACCGGAATTTCTTCCCTCTCGGCGATCTCATGGGACTTGGCCAGGCCGACGGCGTAGGTCTCCGCAAGGTACAGGAGAGCCTTGAGTGCATAAAGACCTCGCCTGGAGATTTTCACAAGACGACTCCTAATTCAATGGAGCGACTCTAGAAGACGAGAGTCCTTGAAGTCAATTCCGGATTTCTTTCTGACCCTCTTGGCTCAGAGACACTTCGGGGAGCGAACCAGTGCCGCGTCCGGAGGGACCGCGGAAGACGGTCGTGGCCACGAAGAAGAGCAGAAGCCCCAGACCCACGCTCGCAGCCCGGGCCGTCCGCACCCGGTCCAAACGGTGTGACACGCCACCCAGCCGGGCCGACTCGACCTCCCAGCGGAACCGACTGCTCGACAGTCCATCGGTCAGATCACGGGAGATCCGAGACAGACGTCCCAGATCCTCGAGCCCTTGGGCAAGCCCCCGTTCGAGCCTCTCGCGCTTCGGGATCGACCGCTCTCGGGTCTGGGAAGGGTCCAATCGAGCCCTCTTGGTTTCCGACTCCGAATCGAACGATCTCTCCAGCGACCGTCTCCACCTCAGGAGCGTCCGGCCTCGAATCGACCCTAGTCCCGGGACCGCATCCAGCTTTCCGGACGACACATCAGCAGCGGTCTCGATTCCATACGCGGCCAAAGTGGCTCGAAGGCCGAACCCGATTCCGGGCAACCCCGCTCGATCGATGAACTGCCGGCTCAGGTAGGCCTGAAGGGAACGGTCTCGAGCGACCGAACCGGGATTCCCCGAAACGAGAGGCCGGCCTGCCCGATCATCCGATCGTCCGCCCCCTGAGCGGCCCTGCTCTTCGGGTTGCTCCTCGATCCACGAGATCGTCTGCTCGAGCTCGTTTTTTAAACCCTCCAACATGGTCCGCTTCGCCTCGAACAAACCGAAAAGCTCGTCGACCTCCTCGCGACACGTTTCCTCTCGGGCCCTGATCTCTTGCTCCGCGTCCTTCATGCCTTCTGTCGCGCTCTCATGCTCCCGTGAGCATTTCGTGTCCAAAACCTGCAGGATCCGAACGATCCCGACCAACACCACCAGCACGCCGGCCAGCCACGAAGACGAGGGCCAGACGAGGATCAGAATGAGGCCCAGAGCCCATACCAAGGCATGCGGTCCTTCAAGCAGTCTCTGCATGCCTGCGAACAGAGGAGGCTCCGGAACGTAGCAGGCCACGGACAGATCGCGCGTGGACAACGCCCGAGGCGGACGTGGAATCTCGAGGATCCGCTGCCAGATCTCCTGAGCGTCGACCGGTCCGCGGTCCATGGAGGCGGCCAATGTGGCGAAAAAATCCGGTCCCCCAGCCAGACGGATCCGACACCATGGGCATTCCGGGGCTCCAAAGAAGTAGGCGTGGCCGGGGTGGAACAGACACCGACCCAGCCAGCGCTCCGCAATGTCCAGAGCCCGCATCCACTCCTGTGCGCCCGGACGGGGCTCTCCTCGCGCGGATCCGACGGAGAACGCCCTCTCGAACAGGCGAGCAAGCGACGCAGGCACCTGCGTGAGCGCGAGCGAATGCGGAGGGGGCGCGAGCGCCCGGCTCGACGCGTCAGCGCTGAACGCGAAACGCAGTTCCGCGATGGCTTTCTCGATCGGGATCTCTTCGTTCCCTTCAGGACGCCCGGCAAAGGGATGGCGCCCCATGAAGAGCAAATGAAACGTCAGGACCGCCAGCCCGAAGAGGTCGTGGTCACGGGTCCGGACGAGCTGGGTGAACGAACCCCCCTGCAACTCGGGTGGGGTGAAATGGGCGACTCCCACGTCGCACGGGTACACCCGCTCGCCGGCACAAACCTGGAAAGAATCGCAGTCGATGAATCGGACCAGCCCCTCGCCGGACACCAGGACATTGCCCTGGTTGACGTCACCGACCACGTGACCGTGTGCATGAACCGTGTCGAAGGCCGCGGCCAGGTTGCGGGCGACCCTCAGAAGGAAGGCCCAGTCGGCCCGGGGAAACTCGACCTTTCGATGGGCCGGGCTGTACAAGCGATGAATTTCGCGATAGCCCGTGATCCGCTGCATCAACACGCCGATCACCGGGCCCCCCGGAGATCCGAGCACGACGTCGACGGGCCAGGCCGCCACATCACGGAGCTCCTGGGTCGAAAGCCGCGTCATCGCCCGAAGCTTCTCGACCTTTCCGGGAGAGAGGCGGGCTCCGTAGAGCTTGACCACGTTCTGAGGAACGCCAAGCAATCCGTGCACGACGCCCTCGCCGCCACGGCCTATGGTCGCGTCCAGCCAGAGCTCTCGCCCTGAGGAATCGAACACTCGATCAGCCATGGCAGGCGGACCTCTGTTGATCGTTCGTGCCCGGATCCTGCCCATGGGTCACGGAGTGGCGGGTGGCCAGAACGATGGTCAGGTCGTCATCGGTCCTTCTTGTCACAGAATCGGATCGAAGCCACCGGACACAGGGATGGACGAGGCTTGCGGCAAAGCCGGAGGGCTCCCGGCGAAGCGATCCGAAGAGCGGCCTGAAAAAGGGGGGGTGCGCCCCCCGGTTCGCGTAGGTCAAAGCCAGAGGCTGCAGACCATCGGTGAGGATCGCCAGCTCCTCGATTCTTCGGTCGGACGTTTCGACCATGAGATGGTCGAGAGCTTGGGGATCGGTCAAGAAACGAGTCGTATTGACGTACTCCCCGGACTGCGGCCAGAACACGGGTCGGCAATCCAGCCCGTCGCTTTCGACGAGGGCGCCGTCGCCGATCTGCAGAAACAGAGAACGCTTTGGACCCAGAACCGCGGCCAAAAAAGTGCAGGACAGCTCGCGGGGGGCGACCATGAGGCGGTCGGCGGCTTCCAAAAGTTCGCCGCGCACGGCCACAGCCAGCTCTCTCCCGAGGTCCGAGGTCCAGGAGGTCTCGAAGGAATCGAGACGGAGACGGTCGTTGACCCGCTCGGAGAAGGAACGGCAGACGAGACGAGCGCCGTGATCAGAGCAGGATGCAGAGCCGGCCCCATCAGAAGCCACGGCCACGAGAACCTCATCTCGCCCCTCCACGGACCATACGCGCACGGACGACGCATCCTGACAGGGAAGACCTTCTCTGTCGTGAGACGTGCCGCCGACCGAAGCGCAAACATACCGCCAGCCGCTTGGCCCGATCACACGGATGCCCAGCCGCCAGGGGCCACTGGGTTCTCGAGCCTGATTTCGTCACCGGGCGTGGACCTGGAAACCGATTTCATCGAGCACGAGAGCCACCGAAACAGGGACTGGAACCGGAGTCCATCCAGTCTGAGCGGCTCTCTCACCGTGATCTTGTGAAGAGTGTCCATATCCGCGTCCCGGACCCCGACGGAGAAGAATGCGAAGGACTTGGAATTCTCCCCGTTCCGGACCTCCTCTGCTGCTTGTCCCCAATCATCGGTGGGAGAACCGTCGGTGATGAGGAAGACCCAGGGACGGTAATAGGCGATTCCGTTCGAACGGTACGCGTCCTTGCGCTGACGAAGGAGCGCCAGGCCCTGGGTGACAGCCGCTCCCAGGGGAGTATCCCCGCCAGCGTCCAGGGCGGGCGGGGAAAAGCCCGAGGCGGTCTCGAAATCGTTCACGACCCGGACCGGACCGAACGTGACCATGGCCACCTCGACCCTCTTGGCGGCCAGACCATCGGCGAGCAGCTCCTCCCTGAGGGTCAAAACGCCTCGATTGAGCTCCTCGATCGGCGCGCCCTTCATGGAGCCGGAGGTGTCGAGAAGGAGAAGGCACGGGCAACGGGGTTCGGGGTTCTCGGCGAAATCGTCGGTTCCAAACGGTCTCTGCTCTGCCATGGGACTCCTGCCTCTCGGTGATCATCGGCCCGCGGGTCCACGACGGATCCACATCAGGATCCGAACCGCAGGATCCGAACCGCTTCCGATGGAGCACTCTCCCTCTTCAGGCATCGGCCGGTCTTGGAGACAATCTGAAAACTTGGTCAGTCGAGGTGGTCAGTCGAGGTCGAGACGATCACACCATTTGTTCACAGGCTCTCATATCACGTCCGCGAGCGTCGTTTTCTCGAGCGTGTGGGCGGTGTAGTCCCGGATGGTCCTGAAAAGGCTCACAAGCTTGGATTCCTCACCGATGGGCGTGGGTTCGTAGAAATACTCACTGACCGATTGGGTGGGGGCGATCGCGCCATCGCACAGGCGAATCACCTCAGCGATGGTGATGCAGTTGGCTGGACAAGCCAATCGAAAGCCGCCATGCTGGCCTTTGGCGCTCGTCACGAGCCGAGCCTGCTTGAGCGCGCGCAGGATCTGTTCGAGAAACGCGAGAGGAATCCCTTTGGCCCCCGAGATGGTCCTCGCGGCCACGAAGTCTTCAGCACCGTGCCGCGCCAGGTGAATGAGCGCCAACAAAGCGTACTCGCTCCGGGTCGTCAACCGCACTGATTTTTCCCCCTGTCCAAAGTTGACTAAATGGGTCTATTAAGTACCATTGATCCTGTCTCAGAGTCAATTCGGGCAACATCACCCCCTGGGATTGGGATCTCTTGACCGACAGGGACTCGTAGGATATAAGAAACTCGGAGGCATTCGCCTCGGATCGGCGGCGGTGATGCTCCTGATGGGGTGGCTCAGGCAGCGGCGGGAGAAACGATGGCCCTTGTGATCGCCTTGGCCAACCAGAAAGGCGGTTGCGGAAAGACCACCCTCTCCATGATGGTGGGCGGCACGCTGGCGCTCGCCGGCAAGAGCGTTCTCATCGTGGATGCGGATCCCCAGGGGACGGCCTCCCGGTGGGCCAAGAGCTCGCCCGATGACAACCCGTTCCCGGCAACGGTCGTGAGTCTCTCGGAAGTCGGGAGCAAGCTCCATCGCGAGGTGACCAAGCTCGCCCGATTGCACGAGTTCGTGATCATCGACTGTCCCCCCGCGGTGGCCAGCGAGGCCACGCAGTCAGCCCTCATCGGGGCCAATCTGGTCCTCGTGCCCATCATTCCATCGCCTCCGGATCTCTGGGCAAGCCTTCGTATCCAGGAACTCATCAAGAACGCGATGGTGATCAATTCGGGATTGAGGGCCTTTCTCGTCCTCAACCAGGTCGATCCGCGACACTCCCTCGAAAGAGAGGTCAGCGCTGTTCTACAGGAGTTCGACATTCCCCGGTTTCGGAGTTCCCTCGGTTACCGCGTCGCCTACAGAAATGCCTCCATGTACGGCCTTCCCGTCCACTGGCTGAGCGGAGAGAAGAAGGCCATCGGCGAGGTCGACGCGTTGGTGGAGGAGCTTCTGACGCATCTGTATTCGGAACAGGATCCGACACCCTCAGAGGAAGGCGAGGCCCGTGCGTATTAGAAAACGTCCCGCATCACCGTTGCTCCAGAGCCTCCTCAAAGAAAAGGACGAGGAGAGAGAACCGGTCGCGACCATCTGGTCCCAACCCCAGGCCAAGACATCTGCGGCCCTGGAAAGGCCCTCGATGCCCCCCCGACCCTCTGGAATCGAGAGCGGCCCCCCCCCTCTTGCCGACGAAAGACCGAAGGCGACAGGGGGAGCCGGCCCCAGGACTCCATGGGGGCTCGACGAAAGGGTCGATTCGCTCCCGGAACAGAGAGACGAACAGAGAGAGGTGGAGGTATCCGCGGACGGGGTCACGATGGTCGAGAAGGTACCCGCGTTGACAACCCCAAGCGACGAGGTCGATGTCTCGGAAGAGGGATGGAGAGGGGCGGGATCGGAGTCGACACGACCCGATCAAAGGCGCTCTGATTCTTCTTCAGCCGCCCAGGATCAGTTCCTCGCCGGAGGCGAGGCGTCCAAGGTCGTTCGAGTCTCCTTCTCCCTGCCGAACGAACACTCCGAACTGATCGAGACCCTCCGTGACCGCCTGGGCAACATGCGGATCGACCGAAACGCCAGCGACCTGCTGTTCGCCGGGCTCAAGGTGCTCTCCGAGCTGCGGGACGAGGACCTCAGGTCTCTTCTGGACGAGACCGACGCCGCGGACAGAGGGCGCTACTGCCAGGTGCGATGGTCGGAGGACAACAGCACCCGCTACCTCTCGGCGGTCCTGATGTCCTCCGGAGATTACCACATCCTGATTCCGCGGAAGGAATAAGTCGATGTCATGCCGCCAAAAGATGGTGGTGCAACAACAGCCCAGGGTTACCAAATGTAGTGACTGAAAAAGAGAGTCGACCCTGTCTACATCAGGGGTGAGCTCCCCCGAGTGTGGAAGTTGGGCTAGCCTCCTGCTCGAGAACGAGGCAATATCCCAGTCCCCTGACAGATTCCAGACTTGCAGCGCTGCTGCCCAGCTTCTTTCTCAGGCTGGTCACCAGATTGTCAATGGTCCGAAGGTTGTCGCATCCTTCGATTCCCCAGACGTAGTCCTGGATCTGTTCCCTTGCCAGCACGCGCCCGGCGTTTTCGAGAAGAAGCTTGAGAAACCGTCCTTCCCGATGAGTCAGCTCATGGATCCCGTTGTCGCTTTCCACGCAGAGGCGATCCAGGTGTATGCGAGTGAGTCCCAGATGGTAGGTCCCGCTTGGATTCGCCGACCGCCGAAGCCGGGCCTCGATGCGAGCGCGAAGTTCCCGTAGCGAGAAAGGTTTGATCAGATAGTCATCTGCACCCAGGGTGAGCCCCTGGATGACATCGCGTTCTTCCCCTCTGACGGAGACGACGAGGATCTGAAGACGAGGATCCGAGCGACGGAGCTGGCGCAGCAGCTCGTATCCATTCATTCCCGGCATGTTGATGTCCAGAAGCAGGCAATCACAGGGCCGCGATTGCAGCTGCAGCTGTTCGAGAGCTCGCCGGGGATCCCGTTCCACACAGACCCGCATATCGCCGGGGGTCTCGAGAAAGTACTTCGCGGCCTCCGACGATGCCGCGTCATCATCCACCAACAAAATATGATAGAACTTTTGCATATTCTCAGAAGTCCCGATCTCACCGGGGCAGTATCACCCGAACACGGGTTCCCCCTCCATCCCGTTGTTCCAGCACCAGCGACCCGCCGTGGTCTGACACGATCCGATCGACAAGGGCCAGGCCGATCCCGGTTCCAAGAAGGCCCTCCGTCCGGTCCGACACAGATCTATAAAACAGTTGCTTGACCTTTTCCTCTTCACCGGCCGGGATACCGAAGCCACGGTCGGATACGAGAACCAGCAGGGTCTCAGGAGTCTCCTGAACCTGGATTTCTATCCGAGGTTCTCCGGGGGAGTACTTGCAAGCGTTGTCAAGAAGGTTCACCAGCATATCGAGAATGGCCGTTCGATCAGCCCGAAGGATCTTCTGATCCTCCAGCCCTTCGAGTTCGAATCGTGGACTCCGGTCCCGATAGAGAAGTCCGGTGACATCGACCGCCTCCCGGATCACATCGGCCAGATCGATCTCGGTCTTGGGCTGCCCCCTGGGTGCCGCACCCTGACGGGCCAGTCGTACGAAGGATCTCACGGTTGCGGTGAGGCGGTTGAGCTCGGTATGGAACAGTTCTGACATCCGGCTCTCTTTCGATCCTCCAAGGAGTATCTCCGCCAGAACTCCGAGAGAGTGAATGGGAGTCTGGGTCTGGTGTGACAGGAAGTCGATCCAGTCGTTCTGGAGGCGAACTCGGGCATCGAACAGGCGCATGCGGATGTAAAAGGCCAGGAGCCCGAAGATCGCCAGAGAAACGAAGAGCAAGATCAACCGGGTCTTCACGCTCCGGGCGAGATGCCGGATTGGCCCGACTATTTCCGAAGAAACGTGGATTTTGAGAAGAAAACGATTCAAAGGAGGGGTGAGGTCCATCGTCTCGGCCAGGTAAGAGCATCCCACACTCTTCGGGTCGAAACCAGGAGGCCAGATCTTCTCGCCACGGACGAAGTTCAAGGTGGCCCCGCTCTCGGAGTCCAGGATCTCCACGACATGATCCGGGTACACGAAAGGAACGTTATCGAGGATCTTGCGGTAGGCTGCTTGTTGGTCGAGTACAAAACCGGTGAGGCCGATGTTCTCGATGCGACCTTCTTTATGTACGATCTGGCCTACGTAGATGGCATGTTTCTTCCCTCGCGACTTCACATCCCGCCAACCATACGCCCACACCTCGTCCGAGTCTCCGAGCGTCATGGAACGAATGGCTGGAGGGGCAGCTGTCGTAGCTGGCGAGGATGGCTCCCATCCCGCAAGAGCCTGCTCGAGGAGTCCACGAGTCTTTTCCGGGTCGTTGAACCGTGGAATGGAACAGGTCTTGAATTGGAGCTCGAAGGAAGGTCCATTCTTGGGGGAGATAATGCCCTTTTGCGAGCGAGAATCGAACGCGAATGTGGCCAGGACGTCGGGGTGGCCGTGTAGCATTTCCATTTTCTCTCGCACTGACATGCCGGTCTTGCTCATTCCCATGCGAAACCAGGAGTTCTCCAGGCCCCTCTGCCACTCGGCGACGGTCTGTCGGGCCAACATGGCATTGAGGATACTAGCCCGTGCTTTGAGATCCCGGTCCAGTTCCAGTAGAAGTTCCGTGGCGCCTTCGATCGAGCTTCCCCACAGGAGTATCCCTACATAGCACAATGGAACGAAGCAAACGAGAAAGACCAAAATCGAGGGCCAGGACACAGATCGAAGCTTCATGGCAGCTCCTGGTCGCGAGGATCGATTGAGAATACTCCACAGATCCAATCACCGTGACGCTCTGGCAAATCACAACACGCCGGTCCACCCGCAATCTCTGCTGTCCTGACCGCAGGTCATTTGGTAACACATGACGGGGCCGATTCGATAGTCTTCCGGGAGACTCAGGAGAGCCTGCGTGGAATCATCGAACAGCCCCATCCAGCGATGAAGACACCCCTTTTACTGAACAGACCCGGACGCAGCGGTTGAGGGTGTGCCGGGATGGTTCGGGCACTCGATCCGCACATCCACGGCTCCTCGTTTGGCCAGGGGCACGGAGATGTTGAACCTGACCGAGCAGGTGGTCGGTTTTTCAAGGTAGTTCTCTTTGACCAGTTTCGCCTGAAGCGCGGACATGGGTTGAGAGATGAGGGAGAGCAGCTGTTTCTCGTTGAGGTTTCTATCGAGGATATACATCTGAACGGCCCCGGCCAGCCCAACCATCTCGTCGGCGCAAGCCGTCCTCACGGACAGGGAAGCACGAGAGGGCTGCTCAGGAGTCCGAGTGGACCCGAAAACCAGTCCCGCGGCAACCAGGCTAACGACAGCGGTCAATCCAAAAAGTACTCGCCTCATATTCTGTACCTCCTTCTGGCGGGCATTCACCGGAATACCCTACATCAGGAAGTCTCGCAGAGGATTGTCATAGAAGTGTCATCAAGCTCAGCGTGTTTTTGGCGCATCACCAGACGCCCCTTGCTGTAGCTGAGATGCTCCGGAACGATGTCGTCCACCCCGACCACCTCCGTTCGTGGACGGTCTGACCGTTCCCACCGCATCGTCAGGTTCCATCCCCAGCCGGTGTGCAAGGGAGCCGATCGCCCCCCTCTGGGCCGAGGTGGCGGGGGAACGGGATGTCGCGCCGGTTCCCTCAACAAGCCGGTGGTATTTTCTGGTGCGCAGATCAGGATACTCCTCGGTCCGCCCGGATGGCCATCGGGCCTGTACGGTCACCGGACTCTCGTCTTGACCCAGGCCGAACAACAGCTCACGCGAGCCGGAGCTGAAGTAGCTCTGACCGCATGTGACCTCTTTGAGCCGACGCCTCCCGGACTGATGAATCGAGACTTTGAGCCCGATCGCGTCACGGTTCGACATGGTTCCCACGGGCACGAGCCCGATCCAGCTCCCGTTGCCGCTGCCGCTTCGCCCCCGCCAGAGTTCGGCCGGGCCGTTGTTGTTCGAAAGAGCCACGTCGACCATGCCATCCCGGTCGATGTCGCCGAAGGCCGCACCTCTTCCGACTCGTCTGCGGAACAATGGATCGTCTTCGGATCGCGGATTGACGACTCGAAACCGACCTTTCCCCTGGTTCAGGTAAAGCAGTGTGGGCTGAAATTCGAGCCGGCCCGCAGACGGGTCGTCCGGTGGAGGATTGGCCCCTCCGTGGATCTGGAGGATATCCTCCAGGCCATCGCCGTCCGCGTCCAAGAAGGCGGCTGCCCAGCCGACGAGACTGTCGGCCGTGGCCAGGCCGGCGCGAGCCGCGTCATCACGGTAACGAACGCGCCTTGAACCGCTGCCCGTTCCGATGGATCGGTACAGCGCGGGCGGATTGCGCCAGTGGGTCACCAAGATCCCCAGAGCTCCGCTCTCATCGAGCTCCCCGACCGCGAATCCCATGGACCCTCGAACCTCTCCTGCCATCGACTCACGGGTCACGTCCACGAATCGGCGACCGCGGTCGTTCCAGTACACGCGATTCGGGGTTTGACCGTCGTTGGCTACCATGAGATCCTGCCGTCCGTCTCCGTCCAAGTCCATGGCGAGCGCGCCCAAAGTCTGACCCTCGGCCGACGCGAGCCCCACGGCATCGGTGACGTCGAGAAAAGAGCCATCGCCTCTGTTGCGCATCAGACGGCTGGAGAGAGGAGCATAGAGCCCTGGAAGCAGGGTCTCCGGGCCGGGGGCAAGTCCGGTCCGGCGAATTTTCGGTTCGTCGATCCAATCTTTTTTTTCGAATTTCAGATACTGTCCGACGAAGAGATCCGGAAATCCATCCCCGTCCGCATCGAGGGCCGTCAGAGACGTTTCCCAGGAGGCTCTTGGGTCGACGAGGTTGGATCGGGCCGCAACCTCGGAAAAAGTGCCATCGCCGTTGTTCTTGCAGAGCAGGATCGGTTGGTTGTACCGGGTGATCGCCAAGTCAGTGTAACCGTCATTGTCGTAGTCCCAGGCCAGAACCGCCATCCCGAATCCGGAGGCGTCGACCCCTGCGGCCGTGGCAGAGGGCTCGAAGCGATCGTGCCGTGAGAGGTACAGCTCGCAATGCAAAGAGTGTGTTTTGCCCGAGTCCCCAACTCTTCTCACCTGCCCGCTGTCCGGAACGTCTTCATCCCCGGAACCCTGGACGAAAAAAAGGTCCTGTCGACCGTCTCCGTCGGCATCGAACATCGCCACTCCCGATCCGGTCACCTGTGGGAGATACCACAGGACCGCTCCTTGGACGTGCCGGAAGTCGATGCCTTGTCTTTTCGTGACGTCCTGAAAAAGACTCTCCGTCTCCGCGGCAGAGCTCACCGGTCTTGGCGCCCTCGCGCGAGTCAGGATCCGGGAGTACCGATCGATCGCTCCCATTCGTTCTGAATCTCGATTGATAACACCAATGGCGCCGGAAACCAGAAACCATAGAAATGGCAATGCCAGCACCAGCGCCAGGAGCCGGATCATGGCGGATTTCGGTCCGACGGGCTCGACCCGGAGACTGGAGAAGGGTTGCATCGATAGGTTCCCATGGCCGTTCGAGGCGGGACAACGGGTTGCGGACAAACGGCCTCTTTTTTCGGCGGTCCGCAGATCCGTCTTTGCTCGTTTTTCATCCCACATCGAAAGGAGGGTCCTGCTAGTCCAAGAGCTCATCGACTTGTGCCCGAACGGGGTCGATCCGACGACCGGCGAACTGTAACCCCATCATCCTGGACGTCCGGTCGAGAAAGGTCATAAGGGGGCGCGAGACCGCCAGAGGATCGAGGAGTTCCTGCGACGTGAAGATTCCCATTCGCCTGAGGAACGGGATCCTCCGTCCTCCGTGTCTGAATCGATCGCAGATGAGAAACAGACGCTTCCGGATCGCGAGGACGGAACCGGTCAGCCGATCCTTGGGCTCATTGAACTGGTTGTCCTCGAAGACGCGGGCGACGCAAAACTCGCCCAGGTCGCGCCCTCCGGTCTTGCCCAGCCGCATGGAGGGGAGACGGTCGTCTGTGTAATCGAGTCGCAAGAGGAAGTACTCCTTGTCGGAGACGTTTCGTAGTCGGTAGACTGTGATCTGGGCGGCACGATCGGAGCGATCGACTTGTACGCCGGAATCGAGAAACGTGAGAGTGTCGACGTCGTAGATCCCGTCGGGAATCTCCTCGGTTGTCAGAAGCCTCTCGAGGTGAGCCCATTGATCGGGAATCGCGGCTGTGAGATCGACGGATTTGGCCCAGTCGATATCGTACTTTCGATCCGACCGATCGAAGGACATGATCTGATCCAGAAAGCGTGCCGCCGAGTTGGTCGACAGTCTGGGCAAAAGGGACAGGAAGAGTTTATCATTTGCGCGGGTCAGCGGATCCCATTGCCCGTCGGGTCGCGATAGAGGCGTCACCGCGCGCTTCACGAGCGAGTCGCGGCCCGAATCGAGCGCAATGCCGCTCAGCGATGGGCTGGGAAGCAGTCGATTGAGAGATATCGACTCTCGGGTCGATGATGAAGCCGAATAGGTCACGGAAACCTGCAAGAAACCGCTGCCATCGGACAGGTCACGAAAGTCGGCTCGCCCCTCGAAGCCCCGCGTGGATGCGTTCGACTCGACGAACTGTACGGCCTGCCTGACAACGGGATCCGCGAGTGGGTCTTCCCTTCGGGTGGCTGTTGGCCCGTAACGAGCCGAGAGCTCGGAGAACGGGCGACCAGAGAGTCTGGCCAAAGAGCTCGAGGCAAGGGATCGGGCAAGCTCGCGCCGGCTCGACGCCAGGGTCACTCTCGCATTCCATTGGATGAGGTTGAACACCGTTGCGGCACCAACCGCCAATATCGACGCCGCGAGCAAGACCTCGACGAGGGTGAGTCCTCGTCTCATTGCCCCGCCTCCTTGTCGTTGTCCCACGTCGGGTCGAACGTCCGCCGCACGTCTCGAGGTAAGGGTTTTCGTTTGGGGACGATCACCATTCCCGGTGGGGTTTTGAATGTGCCACTGTAGGCACTCTTGATCCGCGCGGTGTCCAGATCGAACACAACGGCTCTCGGTTGCGTGGTTCGCCGCGTCGAGTCGATCAATACGTATTCGCAGAGGAGATACGGAGCCGAGGTGGTCGGTGTCGAGTCCGGCGTTCCCTTCGTGGTGACCGGAATGGAAGGTGAAGAAGAAGGAGGTCGTGCGTTCTCTTGTTCGGTGACCGCCGTTGGCGTGGGAGACCTTTCCCGTTGATCACCATCGAGGTTCGGAAAGAGTTCGAGTTCTCTTCCGAGGTCTTCCGGAAGCTCTTGTCCGTCAATGATGGTGGGGCCGCTCGTGGGTCGAGTCGGTTGGCCAGCCTCCGTCAGCAGGCGAAACCGCCATCGACACAGTCTGACAGCTCCCATCACGTGCTCGTTGCGCGCGGGGTGAAACCCGAACTGGGGATCTCTGACCAGATGATAGCGGACTTCCTCTGCGTACACGGTCCAGGATGAAGTCGTGATTGGGGAATTGAGGCCCTTCGCGAAGACCGATCGGTACCGGTCCATGCGAGGCACCATGAACGAGAGATACGTTCCGGAAAGCCCGACGATGAGCTCCGGTGAGGAAGACGTCACCACCATCCGCATCAGATCGTGTCCCAGCCTCTGCTCGAATTGGTTGGCCTCTGAGAGGATTTCGCAGGAGGAGATTCCCCTCAGTGCGGCCGAATGACCCGACGTGAACATGAGATACGAAGCGCCCATGACGATTCCCAGGAGCGCGGCGGAGACGAGGACTTCGACCAATGTGAAGCCAACCCTCTGAGTCACCACGACGAGACCTCATCCTTTCGCCAAACGATCCTCACAACGTCAAAGGGCCCGATATGTACGTCATCGGAGGTGATCGTTGTATCGTCGCCCCCGAAGTCCGCGCTGACATAGCCGAACAGATCCGATCGGCCCTGAGGAGGTCTGATTCCCAGAGCGGCCAGCAGTGCTCCGGTACCGGTAAAGGTGTGGATCTCGTGCGTGATCGAACGCCTCACTTCGAGCTCGCGGACAACATCGGCCCTGTCCGTGGGGATGGAGACTTTCGACTTGAAGGCCGCCATTCCCACCGTCGTGTCGAAAGCCTGCGAGGGACTGTCATAGCTGAACGCCACGTCCATGTCGGGACCGCAGTATCCCGTACGGAAGTACTCTTCGAACCCCTTCTTGATCCTTTCCTGATCCTCCTTGGGAATCTTCTGGAGATCCACTCCCTTGGGGCGGGCCGGTGCTTCCAGGAAGCGCTGAAACACGACGTCGACCGGAGATATTTTAGGTTTCATCTCTGTGGTCTGAGGGATGAGTTTTGGGTTGAACGCGTACGAATACGGGAAGCCGACTTTCTGGGTTCGAATGATGCGGGACAATTGCTGGTCACGAGGGAGGGGAGAGCCCGTGGTGTTCAGCTGTCTTTCGAAGTCGCTGATCGCCTCATCGATGCTTCCACGCGCCATCGTGAGCGCGCGTTCTCCGATAGAGGCGATGTGAATCTGTCGCCGCACATCGCCTCCGATCTGGTGGAAGGCCAGCGCGAGTATGCCCAGCAGGAGAATCATGGCGATCACGAGCGACAGGGCGATCATCCCATTCCTGGGGTTGTTGGAAGGCGGGCCTTTGGGCATGGTCATCATCGTCCTTTCTCGCGTCCCTCACGTTCTTATGGCAATCTTCGTGCCTCTGCCTCCGATGGTCGTGGGTGAGCGGCCGAAAGAGTCCTTTGCTGATGGAATTCCATGGGCACGGACTCTCGTCGCCACGCGAGTTCAGAAAAGGAGGATCGTTGGGAAGGAAAATCGACGAGAGGATTTGGGAACCTGCAAAAAGGTCCTTCGGCTCATTGGGTAGAGGCGTGTCGATTTGTCACACTTCAGGGATGTCGAGTCACCATTTGTCCCATTGAAAACGGATCGGATCGTCCTGGGACAAAGGCTTCCCCGTCGACTCATGCAACACAGACCAAACGTGGAGGAATGTATCGATGAATCGATTGCAGGCACTGGCAACAGCGCTCGTCGTCTTTGGAGCCGTCCGGTTCGCGCACGGAGCCGAACAGGCAAAACTCCCCGAAACCTACGTGGTTCGACTCTGCGCCGTTGATGCTGCGGGGAAGAAGGCTTGGGAGCTCTCGAGCGCCTCAATCAAAGGCGAGAGAGTCTGCATCACCGAGGGCAGAATCCTGTCGGTCGTCCTCCCGGAACCGGCCTTGACTGATCACGAAAAGACCAAACCCCAAGAGACGCGCAAGAGCTTCGTCCAGGAGGTCACGGTCGGTCTCCAGTGGTCAGTGCGCATCAAGGACATTCGAGACGATGGCGGCTACGCAGTGGAGATGGTGTGGAGCTGCGACCAAGAGTTTGGGCCAAGGCAACTGTCGACCCCGGTGGATCGGCGCACACGACACCACACGACGAGCTTCACCGGTCAGATCGACATTCCCATCGTGGTCGGATCCATCGAAGACGACAGGGAACACCCTAAGGAACAGCCCTGGACACTCGTCTTCACGTTGACGCGGCCCAAGACAACCCAGGTGACCGGAGAGAGGAGCAAATAGCTGGTCGGTCTGGGGGCCACTGTGGCGATGCGCGGACGCTGGAACGAGATTCGGTTCGCCTATTTCGAGGGCGGCCCGCTTGAGAGTATCATGGAGACCTGGGAGATGCCGACCGGCTATCAACTACCCCGACCCGATCGGGAGATCGGAGGAACACCTGCCGGCCCAGGAGGAACTCGAGATTCGGCTCGGCAAGGAGTTGCTGCATGATGGGAGATCTGACCGACCCTCGATTGATCCTGGCAAAAGGGTTCCTCTTTCTGGTTGCGGGCGCTCTGGCCTCGGCGCTGCTCATCCTGCAGAACCCCACGTTCCGGACGGCGATCCTCCTCTGTGTCGCGATCTGGAGCTTCTGCCGCTTCTACTACTTCGCGTTTTACGTCATCGAACACTACGTGGACGGCCGGTTCCGCTTCTCCGGCCTGTGGTCGTTCGCAGCCTTCCTCCTCGAGAGGTGGAGAGCCGGGCGGAAAAAATGACTGGCGCCCTGTCGCTTTTGTGAAACCCTTGACAGACGGTGAGTGCCTGCAAAGTCCGGCATCGGTCGCCATCATGGTCATGGAGCACAACCTCGGAACGCCTCGAAAAGGGACGATATTGGCTTGCGCAATGTGCTCAATTTCCACTGTACAAATATTCCAGATTTGCTTGAGTCAGTAGACGAGACAGTCTGAGGGAACCAACGGTTCTTCTCAGCTGTTCAACCGTGATGGGACCAATAGTCAAGAAATCCGTTCGCTTATGAGCAAGCGCATAAGCGTTGAGCATTTGATCAACGGTATAGCTCGTATCGTGATCACGATTGAATTTCCCGGTGAACTCAACCACCCGGTCGTATCTTGCCTTGTTCTCGGCGGTAAAGACTGAAGAATACACATTCTTCCAATACGGATCCCCTTGGTCATACTTCACCTTGGCTGCCTTCATAGCATTTTCCCATCTCGGTTCAGGCTTATCCAGAATGCTGAAACCTCCCAGGGGGGAATATGGATTCTGTTTAATGCCCTGTTCGAAATTGGGATCACTCATTTCCTGGTGAGTCACCTGAACGCCACCGGCATGAATCGTTCGATTGCTCATTTCAAACAGGGAGAAATATGCGCTGTTGAAAGTCGGCCTGGCCAGAGTCGAATTTTTCCTCGCCAAATCAACTGACTCATCGACTCTGCTGGGTACCCAATTCGACCAGCCGAGAGCCCAATAATTCTTTGAGAGCTCATCCGCGCTCAGGGCTTCCATAATCGTCTTGACGGGAGTTTTCGCCCTTGGGATTTCGTTGAATCGAAAGAAATCACCGTCATCTCTGTGCATCAAATAGATCGTGACTTCGTCGTTCAACTTGGACAACGAACGACCAAGTTCTTCCGAGACTCTCCTGGTAATCTGTTCTTTAGGGCCATACAGACGACTCGCGTAGGTTCCGGCGGGGACGTTGCTCAATGGAATCGAGCCGTCGTTCGAAGATTGCGGATTGTGATTGAGAACGTCATGCTTGACTAGCTCTCCCTTCAAACTCTCAGAATGACTTCCAGACTCCAATTTCTTCGCACTGTATAGGTCAAAGGGGAACCCGCCCTTTGAAAGAGCGTAAAGCTTTCGATCGGGATTGAGGTTTTTGCCATAGTAAAAGTCATCTTTGGCGGCTTTTCGCCTCCTGGACATCAGCCAATTCCCGAGCTTTTCTTCAACTTTTCCGACATAGATCGGAGAAGTGTCAAAAACATTGATGCCGAGTTTTGCCGCCTCATCCAGCACCTCGTAAGCCTGCTTTTCGGTTGTCTCCCGTTGACCATCACCAGTCCAATCAGCTTGGATCAAATGATCCGTCCCCATGATCAAACGAGACAACTTCTTACTGTCATTATTTCGGCCGCAAACGTCGACATACTCCATTTCCGGCATTGATACCGGCATCCGAGCAGGTGATTCCGCCACACGGCTGGCCACGGGGATATCCCCGCTCTTGGAGTCCGCATCGGGACAGGATCCCAAAAGGATGTGTGACGCTTGTGTGGGCGCGTCTCCTACAACATGTGGTTGTGCGAGACCCACGTTGAGGCAGGCTAACGTTGCTGCCAGAAAGGCCAGGATCATGGCGGCAGTTGGTATGGAGCCTTTGCGACGTCGCATTTCGGATTTCCTCCCGATCACATGGTTAGTGGGCCTCGGTCGGGAACACGCCGGGCCGCCGACGGGTTCGCTACGATTCAGAGTCCCACCTCAAACCTCAATGTGATTGTATTGTTCAGGAGGTGGAGCAACAATGAAGGATCGAACGCCAAATCATGACCGATCGTCTGAACCGGAATTTAGGATTCAAAGCCGGGGAGCCTTGAAAGAACTACGTGTTCGACGTCGACGCGGGTGAATCAGAGTTCAGAACGGATGACCTCGTACACCCCGACCTGGAACCTGTCGATCGCTGACGCGTGGGGGTTCGTCGTCAGCAAGGTGCTCTAGGAGCCATCGGCCGGCTACGGGTTCGATACTTCACGCAAAAGGCAGGTTGCCATGGACCGCGGCCCGGCTTTCGTTGACCCACCAAGCCCGCCAACGATCGATCATCGCCTGCCGTTCGATCGGATCGGCTGGCAGCTTGCTCGAGGTCTTCTGGCCCGAGACGAGCCGGAGTAAGCGCAAGGCCCGGTCGCGAACCCATTCGTCCGAATTGTCAAAAAGTCGAAACGCTTCCTCGACGACGCCATCGACCAGAAGAGAGAGACGACGCGAAGGTGGAAGATCCGCACTCCCCCCGAGAACGACTTGTCGCACCCGCGCACAAGTGTCCATCAAGAAAGGTTGGAGGTCGGTCAACAAGGATCGATCCCACAGCCAGCCAAGACACGTGCCGGCCCGGTGCCTCACGTTCTCGTCCTCGTCGGCCAGCACACAGATCAGCAGCCTGGAGCTCGACTGCCCCATCAGTCGATACAGGGCCCGCACGGCAGCCAGGCGCACAGCGGGAGCCGGGTCGAGCAGGGCCGAAGCGATGGCCGGCTCTGCTTCCCGGGCCGCCAAGGCCGTCAAGGTATTCACGCATTCGGCACGAACCCTGGGAGAGCAATCCTCGGCGAGTTGGTGACTGATCGCGCGAAGACTGAGCTCGTGGCGCACCTGCGACAAAGACCGTATCGCCTCGATGCGCGACGATTCCTTCACGGATGGCTTCAGGTTGACGAGCGCCTTGGCGAGGACCGTTCTGTCCACGCTGCTGAAGAAGGCGGCGCGCTCCACCATGGCCTTGGTAACCTCACCGTTTTTGGTAACATCTCCGGTTTTAGTGACCTCTTCGGATCCGGTTACGGATTCCGAGGGCCTGACATCCCTGACATCCGCGAGTGACGAACTCCCTGCCGCGGCCAAAGAGAGCTCGTCGGTTTCTGCGACGTCCTCGGCCAGGAGACTGTCTGGGTAAGGCGCCGACAACCTCTTGTCCGGGGTCCGGCCTCTGGAATCCCGCGAATCGGAACCGGGTGGGAGAAAGGCCCCTTCGACAGGACCCTGACTCCGCGCTCCAGACTCCGGGCCCCGAACTCCGGACTCCGGAGTGAAGTCTGTCCGGCAGGCTTGCGGGTCTTTCTCCTCCGGCTCGTCCTTCCGGCTCCCTTCGACCGTCGCCGATCGAAGGACAACGCCCCAGTCGAGGATGGCAGGCACCTGCGATTCTTCCGGGTGCAAAACCGAAGGCTGGCTCTGAGTCTCCATCTTGCCCGTCTCGAGAGAAGGATCCACGCCGGAAGGGCAGACCACGCAAGGGACAAGCACGTCGGACTCCCGGGCCTCCTGGCTCACGCAAGGCTCGACCGCGGTCTGGGCCGCCATCTCCGTGGTCTTGGGAACCCGCGGTTCCGAATCTTCTCCCGATCCGGCCGCCCCGGGAACCGGAGAGGGGAGGCCGCCTCGATCGACGGAGCCTCCGGGCGAAAAATCGCTCTCCTTCGGACCGATCCAAATGGGACGATCGAGCGCGAGGGCAGAGTCGGCCACGACAGGGACCGGTCCACGATCATCCTTGGGCTCCGAGGGCTCCGAAGATGGACCCGGGTCCTTGGCAGGGACAGAGGCTCGCCTCGAGAGCGCGAGCACTCTGATAGCCTCGACCGCGGCTCTGTCGATGTCCGGACGAGGCCTACCCCCGGTCTTCTGGGATGAAGCCGCGTGCTTGGATCGCCCTTCCGCGGCGGGAGGCTTCTCGCCGCCCTCCTTGGGCGGGCTCTTCCGGGGCAGTGCCGACCGACGGCCAGAGTCGCCGGCCGGTTCAACGGCCGGTTCAACGGCTGGGACGTGCTTACGACCCGGCCCGAAGAACTTCCCCCACGCGACGCCCACGGAATGGAACACCCGCTTGGGCGAAAGCCTTCCCTCCGTCATGACATCCGCACTCTCGGAGGGCGGCTTCTCCTTCGCGCTCATCACTTTTCCTGATCACGAGCCGACAGCTTCCGGATGTGGCTGCGCGTTTGAAGGGCCGCGGTGCGGATTTCGCCCAGATACTTCTTGTTCGCGTCCAGCTCGACCTTCATCGACGCGTTCTGGGTGACCAAAGCCTTGCGCTCGTTCTCCAGTCGCTCGATGGTGGCCGTCAATTTGGAGATCTGTGCGTTTCGATCGTCGAGGCGTGCCTGGAGCTCCATGAGAACACGTTTCTGCCCGGACATCTCCTCGAGCTGGTCCCGGACGCCGACGAGCTCCTTTTCCAGAGTGTCTCGAGCCTCCTCGGAGACCTTGAGCTTGTGCTCCAGGTTCTGGACCGTCAGGTTCAAGCGCTGTCGGGCCTCCACGACCTCGACAAGCTCCTTGCGCACGCGCGCGAAATCCGCCACCTGCCCCTTCAGGCCATTCACCTGGGACTCCAGGTCTATCTTGGTGTTCTCCAACTCCTGGATACGAGCAGCGTCCACTGACCGCTCCTCCACCAACCCGTCTCGCTCCTCGGTGGTCTGCTTCAGCTCACCGACAAGCTCCTCGATCCGCCGGGTGGAGATCGTCTTCTCCTCCTCCAGGAAGGCCACCTCTTCACGGAGCTGTTCCGCGAGAGAGGACTTGACCTCCAGGAGCTCAGCGCGCGCTTCGAGTTGCTTGGTCCGAGACTCCTGCTCCACGAGTCTCTCTCTCGTCACGCCGAGATCATCCTGCAGGGCCTTCTTGAGTTCTCGACTCGCATCGATCTCGTCCTGCATCTCCCTGAGCGTGTCGATGACCGTCTTCCACTCCCCCGTCCCACCACCGTCAGCCTCCCCCTCCCCCTCTGGCAGATGCTCCTGCAAGGTCGCGGTGACGATCTCGAGCTGCAGCTCCTTGATCCGGACGAGAAGCTCCTTGTTCACCCGCTTGAGCTCTCGGATCGTCTCGGGGTCCGATTCGGAACCGGCAGTCTTGGACTCCGGCGTGGTCGACTCCTCGACATCCCCGCCGTGATCCGTGTGTTCGCGCTGTGTGCTTTTCGACGAGTTGGTTTTCTCCATCTCGAATTCCTCTCGATTCCCATCCCTTACCATCGAGGATGAGAGCTGCACAGGGCGTTACAGCCGCCCCTTCCGCCGCCAATTCCGTCGATCGGCGGCCGTTCGATCGGTCCCGGAAGAGCTCATGCCCCCGCCGGTCTCACCGGAGACGGGGTTCCCCATGCCCGGATCCCGAGGCTTTTCCGGAGCGGATGCTTCCGCGTCGGCCACAGGTTCCGTCGCCAGGAGAGGGTCCTCCCAACGCGCTGTCTCGACGGTCGATCGGAGATCCCGACCGAGATCCGCGTCGGCCGGCCGCGGCTCCGCAAGAACGATAGGCTCATCGGTTCCCCGCGCCCTGTCGGAAGGAAGCGACGGCTCCTTGACCTCGATCCCGCTGGGTTGTGTAGATCCATAGGCCGGGCCCTCGCAGGTCGGCTGCCCCGACTCGGTGTCCACCGAACCGGTGCCCACCGAACCGGTGCCCACCAAGTCGGCCGTCTCGAGTTCGTGCCCCACCGGGGCCTCGCCCGGTTCTGTCCCCGCTTCCGTCCCCTGTTCCGCTGCATTGGCCGCGAGAGCCGGTTGACTCAACTCGACGGACAGAGCCTCGGCACGCTCCTTGAGACCCCGGTAATGGAGCTCCCGCGCCAGTGCGGTGGAGACGAGGGCCTCGATCTGAGGGTCGACCGAGGCCAGACGCGAGTTCTCGGAACACAGAGCGCAGAATCTCTTCCCGATCCGGTTGAACAACGGCCGAACTTCGCTGCGCACCTGGTCGATCTCAACGGTCAGCCGGTCGAGCTCCTTCTGCTTCTCTTTCCGTGTCCCATCGGGGTCGCTTGGACTCGACCGCCTTTGGAGGGCTTTCCCGGCTTTGCGGCCCGCCTTGATGACGTCGGTCGCCGACTTCTTGCCCGCTTTCTGGGCGAGACCAACCGTCTTGCCCACGATCTTCATCAAGTACGAGACAAACCCCCGGCGCTCGGATTCTCGCGGAGTGGTCGAGGGCTCGCCCGCGACATTGCTTCGTTCCTCAGATCCTGTGACTTCCATCATGTCTCCTCGCGCACCCCGCCATCAACCAGCGGTCCGATGGAGGTGCCTCACCACACACCGTTATTCTAAATAATCCACTCCACTACCAAACCGCCACCAATACCCTCACAAGGAAAAACCTTCCGCGTGCCCGACGTCCACGTTCCAGCCGAGGAAAGACGCCTCAGGCCGTCAAAGCCAGATTGGCAGGAAAGCCTTTCGTCATCGAGGTTTTGCCGTCCTTCATCACGCACAGAGCATCGGCACCCGGAGTCGACGTGACCAGATCGAGGCCCCGCTTCGCCCCCGCGACAAAAACCGCGGTGGAAAGGGCATCGGCCGCGAGACCGGTCTTCGCGACGACCGTCACGCTCGCGAGCTCGACCGGCGAGCGACCGGTACGGGGGTCGAAGATGTGGTGGACCGAATAGTCGGGCAAAAAGGAATTCTCGTAATCCCCGCTCGTGGAAACACACCGGCCATCGATCGCGAATCGCGACACGTACTGATCCTTGTTCCTCGGATGCCGGATCCCGATCGTCCAAGGCTTGCCGTCCAAACGTTGCCCCATCGCGCCGAGCTCGCCGGTGTCGATCAACGCATGACAAACCCCGTGAGATGCGAGCGACGCGATCATCCGGTCCACGGCAAAACCCTGGGCGATCCCGTTTAAGGTCACCTGCGTGCCAGGGCCCTTTATGGAGATCGTGGAGTTCGCGATCTCGACCTTCTTCCAGTCGACCAGCCGGCGGATCCGCTCGACATCCCCCGCAGTGGGCAGCCGGCCGCGGCTGTTCAACTGGGAATAGAGGGTCCAGAGCGGCTGAACCGTCACGTCAAAGGCGCCACCACTCGCACGCGACATAGCCTGGGCCGCATGGAGAACCTCCACCAGATAGGGATGAGCTCCGGCCAAAGTACCGTCCCGATTGAGCCTTGAGATCTGGCTGTCCGAACGGTAGAGGCTCATGACCGACTCGATCGTCGCAAGCTCGGCAAAGGCCTCGTCGAGGGCCTTCTCAGCCAGGGAGTGGTCCGCATGGAGGACGGTGAGAGAAATCGGAGCGCCCAGGGCGAAACCGGTCCGCTTCACGATCTCCAGGCCATTCACGGACGACGTCGACTGTCCCTTGGACCACAACGCCTTCCCGATGGCCGCCGAAGCGCCGAAGAACCCCAAGGTCAACATGAACCGCCGACGCCCCATCCTGGCGGGTTTTGCTGGATCGGATACTGCCATCTCTTTTGCCTCCAAACTGACGTCGCGAGGATGCTTAGTCGACCTTCGGCATGGGACGGGCTTCCGGAGTCGATCGATAGGGTGGTGGAACCGTGAACCCGTAGAGCCAGGCAAAGAAGCAGGCCGGGAAACGGCCGCAGGTGACCGCCATCTCGGTCTGGCGGGCATTGTGGATGAACTCCTTCTCGGCGAGCTTATTCTCGGTGTCGACCAGCGCCTCCATGAACCTCTGGCCCGGCTCGCTGGCTCGCAGCCCCGGATAGCTCTCAGCGACCGCGAAAGCCTTGGAAAGAAGCGCTTCCAACTCGTCTCCCCTCTTTCCGGACAACCCCGCCTTCGGCTGGGATGGGGCAAGGGCCGGCGGGTTCACCGGAACGTTCGTGGGAGCACTCGACGGAGCGGGAGCACTCGACGGAGCCTGAGTCGGTCCGTTCGACGATCTCGCCTCCACCATCTCTTTGCGAGTGCTCGCGGCGTAGTGAAAGATGTCACGCTCGTGCTTCTTGTAGCCGGAAACCAAGGTTTTGAGGGCCTCGACAAGGTCGTGGCGGCGTTGCAGGAGAGTCTCCACGTCGGACTGAGCCCCGTAAAGCCGCTGCGAGATCGTGACGAGTTCGTTCCAGTAGTAGACGAACAGACAGATGACCACGATCTTGACCAGAATGAGCGTGAACAACCCGAAAAGCGCCCCAGGCTTTCGCTCACCCGTCAATCCGAAGAACCGCTTGAGCCGCCGCCGTGGAGACGACTCGTCAGGGTAGAGCTTGTCGAACATGCGCTTCGTGGAAACGTCCATAGTCTTTGCCTGCCCGCCCCTTTGGGATCACTCGTGCTCGAGAGCCTTCTTGAAGCAATCGACCGCAGCGGTCCGTTCACCCATCGATTCGTACGTGAACCCCAGCGACTGGTAAGCCTTGGCATAGCGGGGGTTCAGCTCGATCGCCTTCTTGAACGATTCGACGGCGCGATCGTAGAGTTTCTTGCCATCGTACGCCGTTCCCAGACGGTAGTACGTCTGGGCATGGCCCGGATCCGCCTCGGCCGCCTTTTCCAGACACCGGATCGCCTCGTCGAACTCCTGGCTCCGGGCGTGTAGACTCCCCAGCGCACGCAGGGCTCGAACCAGCTGGGGTCGCACCGACAAGACCTTCTCGAGCTGTACCTTTGCGAGATCGAATTTTTTGACCTGACCGTACGCCCTTGCCAGCGACATCCGGATCTCGACATCGTCCGGGTGCCTCGTAACCAGTCGCTCCAGAAGCGGGATCGCCTGTTGGTATCGACCCTGCTTCAGGTACGACAGCGCGGTCTTCCGGTCGAATTCCGCCACGACCTCCGGGTCGAGGTGCAGCATCTTCTTGTAGAGAGAGACCAGCTTGTCGGCGGCCTTGCCGGCCAGATAGAAAGCCGCGTGCAGGCCAAACCGAAACGGTGTCGTCGAGAATACGTGGTGACCGCGGTCGTGACCAGACTCGTCATCGGATTCGGACGTCTCGGCCGCGATCGAAGAGTCCATCTCGGACTTCTCGGGGCCCGGTGCGTTCCGGTTCGGTGCCGATGCGGTCGCCCCATCTGCCGTCGACTCATCCGCGCCCGATCGACTCGAACTCTCCTCCGGGACCATTCCCTCTGTCACTCTTCGTCCCTCCTTGTCTAGGACCCGCCTCGGCCGAACCCATTCACGGGGTCCAGGATCATTCCGACGCCGTGCCTGCCTCGATCGAATGGTAGTAAACCATGATCTCCTCCACGCGTCTTGCCTTGGAAAGCAGCCGTCCGCGCACCTCGGCCGCCAGACTGTTGGCTGTCTCGATCGAACAGTCCGAAGAAACCAGGATGTCCAGATCCACCCACAGATTCTCGCCGATCAACCGGGTGCGGACGGTCCCCGTGCCGAGGACTCCCCGCACCGATGAGGCCACAGAGCGGATCTTCTCCACGGTGATCGCGGGAGCCGCCCGGTCCATCAGGTGGCCCAGACTCACCCACCAATGTCGACCCGAAGCTCCCAGGATCATCAGAGAGACGAACACCCCCGCCAACGGATCGGCGATCGGGTATCCCATCCGTGCCGCCACGATTCCGGTCACGACAGCGCACGCCGAGACCATGGCGATCAGGTTTCCGTGGCTGTTGGACAGCATCATCGGCCGGTCGAGATGACGGCCGGCGCACTGATTGTAGTTGTAGAGAACATAGTTGGCGACGATGGACAGGAGCGCCACTACGCCTCCCATCTTGCTGGGGACCCTGGTCCAGTGGGAGAGAGAGACGATCGTCGACTCGAACAGGAAGAGCGCGCCGACGGCCACCAGCCCCGCGTAGATGACCGCGGACGAGAGAAACTTCGCCTTTCCGTGCCCGTAGGGATGGGAAGCGTCCTTCGGCAGCGAAGCGAGCGTCATCCCCGCGAGCACGAAGACCGAGCCGATCCCGTCGGTTAAGGATCGCAAGCCATCGATCGACAGGGCGACGCTCCCGCTGAGCTTGCCCGTGATCATCTGCACGGCCCCCAAGCCGAATCCGCCCCAAAGAGACAGCACGGAAACCCACTTCCCGCACTCTTTGCACTCCTTGCTGGCGTTGCTCATATCGTTATCCGAGGCCTCATGCAGAAGACGCTGGCTCCCTGGGAGAGGCCCTCCTTCACGGACGGAGCCGGCACGTCCGCATCCGCGGGGGATGGCTTCACGCGAACGAGCGTCTCGCCCCGTGCGCAGACGTGCAACCGCACGAACCTCCGAATCCGGGCACGCAGGAGATCCGCCTCAGCCACCGTCATCCGGGGGGACAGCTCCACTTCGATCTGGGAAAAGAGCGTTTGCCCGGACCACCGGGCCGTCACGCGTTGAACCGCCAAAACCCCCTCGACCTCTCCGGCCGCCTTCCTGAGCTTCTCGAGAAGGGCATCATCCGCGGCGCTGTCCATCAGGCCGCCGATCGCGGAAGCGAGCACCTTCCCGCTGGCAGCGACCACGTCCACGGCCTCGAGGATCGCCACGATGTGGTCGAGAGCCTGGTAACCGGCCTTGGCGCACAGAACGCTCGCCACGACCGCCACCGAACAGATGACGTCCCCGTGAAACTGGACCGCGCAGCTGTTCAGCGCCGGGCTGTTGAGCTTCTCGGCCGCGCACTCCTGGTAGTGGGCGATCAGCCAGCACGAAACGCCCGAGAGCAGCGCCACCCACAGCGCGACGTAGGACGGCTCTTCGCCCGGAGCCCCCTCCTCGAAGATGGTGGCCAGCGACGTGATCGAGATGGCAGCGAGCGCCAGGAGGATCATCATGCTCGTGAACCCCACGACCAGGTACTCGATCTTGCCGTGGCCGTAAGGGTGATGCCGGTCCGGAGGCCGGATGGAGATCCGAAGGCCGATGGCGGCGATGCCTGTGGAGGCGAGATCCTGGAGCGAATAGAGGCCGGCAGCCACCAAAGCTCGACTGCCGGACGAGATTCCCAGCCACACTTTCAGGACGAGGAACACCAGAGACTGCCCCATTCCAAGGTAAATGAACCTCTTGGAGCAGACTCCACAACGCAACTGGACGTTTTCGGCCGGGTCCAGGTCGGCGCACGGATCGTCCAAAGCTTCTCCAGGCGGACTCTAGGTCCCACCAGCATCAACGCATTGCCGGACTTGTCGTCCCCCGCGTAAACCTTGACCGGGACAACGAAAAGCGTCGCCTGGCACCGCAACGCGGGGGTCTTGGGGTGGCTCTTAGGCGGTGGCGTTCTCTTCGGGGGGGGTCTCTTCCTCGGCCACCGACTGGTAACCATCCATGAACGCCTTCTTCGCCGATTTGTAGCCGTCCTTCACTTTGCGCCCCATGGCCTGCGGGAGCTTCGTCTGTCGGAGCAGCTCGTACGCGAACGCTCCGGCGAAGACTCCGATGAACACCCCGGTCATCAGCTTACCCATTGTCGTGCCTCCTTCGTCACTCGTGGCCTAGGAAAAGAACTCGTCTCCGTCGTCGTCGTCCCGCGGCCGGGGCCGACCGACCCCCTTTTTGAGGGTCCCAAGATACAGCGTGAACAGGGCGGTCACGAGACACCCCGCCAGAAACGACGAGAGTATCAGAAAGATCGCCCGGATCTCCACGTCGTCGCCAAAACAGGGACTGATGTGGACGCGGTGCATGTTGCCGGCGGCAAACGCGGTCGCAAGGATCGAGAGTACAACAGCAGTGATCAACTTCAGCACGGTCCACATCCTGATGTCTTCATGATGCTTTTCCTACCGGATAACGTGGCAAGAAACACACGGTCCTCTGTCTCGGTGCGGCGCGACCGCCCCGCGCGAGATCGGGGGGGGCGTCGGCAAGATGTCACCCGCGTCGGTCGGAAGCTGGCCACCGGTCTCCATGATCACATGGCAACTCGTGCAGACTTTGCCCCTCGCCCGATGCGGACTGATGGCGCCCGGCTGGATCGGCTGAGCCGCCTCCATCTGCGAGAACCCCAGAACATTGGTGTTCTGGGCTTCCATCGTGAAGCTGAGCTTCTTTCCACGCCGACTCACGTCGACCGTGGCCCGCCGTTCGTCCCGGACCTTCTGCGTGGCCACGAAAAAAGCCCTCAGATCAGGCGTGGCAACGCCGTTGATCGCCTGGACCATGTCGCCCGCGAGGATGCCCGATTCGGCGGCTTCGAGCGTGACCTCGTCCACCAACACGCCGGTCTCCCCGGCGGGAATCAGATATTCCGTAGCCAGCTCCGGTGTGAGCGGAATTCCCTCGAGCCCGAGCCAGTGCGATTCGATGAACTCCTTGCCGGCCGCGTTCTGTTCCTTGGGCGAGGGAATCTTCGAACCGGTCGCCAGAGAAACACCGGCCGCGGTCTGCCCGGCCTCGACCGCCTCGAGTTGCACCGGGACTTTTCGCATCCGGCCGTTGCGTACGAGGTTCAAATTGGCCTGGGCCCCTCCCGCCATCTGGCCGATGAGTTGGGCCAACTGCCGTGGATCGAGCACATTCACCCCGTTGCACTCGACAATCGTATCGCCCGCCAAGATACCGGCCTTCTGGGCACCGGAGCCTGAAATCACGGACGCAACTTTCGCTCCTGACACGGGGGACAGGGTCAGTTCGACGCCCAGCGACGGGAGGGCGATCGTCCCCGTGCCCTGGGCTGCAGCGACCTTGATCGGCGTCCATCCGTCCATTTCCCCCTGACCGACCAAGAGTTTGAAGTCCAGGGTGCGTCCGTTCCTGAGAACCATGAGCTGGGCATTGGTCTCGGGTGGCGCCTGCAAGGCGAGCTGACCCAAGTGATCGGCGCTTTTGACCTTGGCCTGGTTCAGCTCGAGAATCACGTCGTTCGGGAGCAGACCCGCGGTCTGAGCGACCGAACCACCCATCACGCCGGTCACGCGAGCCCCCACGCCCGGAGCAGCCACGACCGACATGCCGAACTGCTTGATCAGAAGCGGAGCAACCGGTGCACCCACGGCCCGGATGACGGTCGACTGCGTGGTGGGCAATGCCGCGTTCTGCCAGGCGGGCTGTACGGCGGTCGTGGCCCCTGGGGCCAAGGCCGGTGTCCGCGCGGCGACCGCCGTCCCGGGAGCGATGGCCGGCGGCACGATAGACGCGGCGCCGAGGGCCACAGCCGTCGCTGGAGAGGCCGACGGGATCGGGGTCCACCCCTCCATCTCACCTTCGCCCACCATGACCTGCACCTCTCGGGCCCGGCCGTTTCGCAGGACCATCAGCTTGGCGTTGGCCTCGGGTATCGCCTTGAGGGCGAGCTGCTTGAACTGGTCCGCGCCGTTGACCTTGTCCTTGTCCATCCGGAGGATCACGTCGCCCGCTTTGATGCCCGCTGTGTCTGCGCGGGAGCCGCCCATCACTCCGGTGACACGGGCGCCACCGGCCACGGCCGTGACAACCTCGGTGCCGAACTGCTCGATCAGAATCGGCGGAACAGCTCCGGCAGGAATCGGCGGTGCGCCGCCCACCTGCGGGGCCGGGCCGGGGCTTTTCTGCTGGGGCGAAACCGCACCGACCGCGGGAGATTGGCCCGCATTGACCACCGTGTGGCAGTTGGAGCACACGCCCCTATCCGGATGCGGACGGACAGCACCTGCGGAAATGACGATCGGCGCCGGTTTGGTCGAGCCGGCACGTAGGCCCGGGTTGACGGCGGGAAGGGCCGCGGCCGCGGGCGGCTGACGCACCAAACCAGCCCCGCAGTAAGGACAGGTCGGGGCCGCCACAGAACCCGGAAGACGACAAGTGCTCCGGCACCGGGGGCAGGCGAACAGAACGGACGCGCCCAAAGCCACGGGCTGAACGACCGGGCCCGGTCGGCCCTGAGGAGGGCCCGCAAGCCCGCGCCCCGGCCCGACCCCCGCCTCCGCCTCCGCCGCGGGAGATTGCGCCGGTGGACCCACGGGAGCCACCGGACTCGGCGGCGCCACAGGTCGTGCGGCAATGGTAGGATACCATCGCCAGACCGCAAACCCGGCCAAAACGATGGCGGCCAAGATCGTTCCGCCCACGATGGCGGCGCGTCTGGACGGGGTCACGCCCGTCATTCCCACCGGGTCGCTGTTCACTGCACCAGGTCCCCCTGAACCATCGCAGCACCGCACGACGGGCAGTTGATGCACGAGCCCGGCATCCCCCAACGCCGGGAGATCCGCGTTCGGCAGTAGGGGCAGACCACGGCCCCTGGCAGAAGCTGGGTCCCCGCCGCCGGAGCGGGAGCTGAGGCCACCGGGGCCACGACCGGGCACGGGATCGCGGCCACTCGTGTCATGTTCGCCGACGGCAGTGTCAGGTAAACGAGCTGACCCCTTCGGTAGACGCTGAACTGAACCGGATCAGCCGCACCGATGCTTCCCAGAATCCGCCAGAGGTCGGCCGAGGCCGCGACCCTCTGGGCGTTGACCGAAAGGATGATGTCCCCGGCAATCATGCCCATCTGCTCGGCCTTGCTCCCGGGGACGGCGTTCCCCACAACCAAGCCCGTGATCTGGGCGGGAAATCCCTGGGCCGTGGCGTCATTCGCGGTGAATGGCTCCACCTCGATCCCGAGCCACCCTTCGTTGAACAGTGGGACCGCGGGGGCCAGCGGGGCCACCTGAGCCGCCACGCCGGGGGCGACCGGCTGAACCGGAGCGGTTTGCGTCACAGGTAACGCGGTCGGATCGACGAAGACCGGAATCTGAACGCCACGACGCGCGAGGTCGAGCTGCACCGTCTGCTTGGCGGCCGTAACCTTCCGAATCATCGGAATCAACGTCTTGAGGTCCGGGACCGACTCGGCATTGATCCGCAGCAGCACGTCGCCCGGCGTGATGCCGGCGGACGCGGCCACGCCGTCGGTGGTGGCGACCAAGACTCCCCCCGCGTCGACCGGAAGACCCAGCGCCAATCGGACCTCGGGCGAAAGCGGCACGAGCCCCATGCCGATCCACTGAACTCGATCTCGGGGGCCGATGGTCGAGAACATCGCGGTGGGGATCAGCAAAACCAGGACACACAGTAATCCAGCGACCACGCGCTGACTGGCCGATCCGAGGAAATCTTGGGTGGTCCTCATCGACGTTCTTCCTTTTTCATCGTTCATCTTGAGTTCACTGATTGAAGACGGCCGCGGATCGCGCGAGAAACATTTTGACGCGGTCCACGGGTATTGCGAATCCTGTTCCGCTGAACGATCGGTCCGGCCCGTAGATGGCCGTGTTCATGCCGATCACCTGTCCATCGAGACTGACCAGAGGGCCCCCGCTCGAGCCCCGGTTGATGGGAGCATCGGTCTGGAGCATTTCGCCATAGTAGACACCGTTGGCCACGACCGATTGCCGTTTGGAGGAGATGATCCCCTCGGTTACGGTCTGATCGAGTCCGAACGGACTTCCGAAGGCCAGGACCCAATCTCCCACTTGGGTGGCTCGCGATTCCCCCAGGGAAACCTGAGGCAATGCGAACGGCCCCGTGATCCTCAAGAGCGCCAAGTCCATCTGGCGGTCGAGAGCGACGACCGAGGCGGGAAAATCGGTCCGGATCTTGCCGGAAACCCCCACGAGCAAATGTGTAGCTTGCGTGACCACGTGCTCGTTGGTCAGGACAAACCCACGACCATCGATGACAAAACCGGATCCCACGCTCTGGTAAGGCCCTGGGATGGCGGTTGGCGCCGTAAAGCCTGCCGGATCCCTGCGGGCCCGGATGCTGACGACCGAAGGGAGAATGGAGGCCGCCACGGTGTTGAACGGACTGGCCACCGGGCTGCCCGAGGCCAAAAGCTGCATCCGGGGCTGTCTGTTACCGAACGGGTCTCGTCGCCGGAAGGGTCGGGTTCCTCCGTTGAAAGCTATGACCCGAATGCCACCGTTGGGAGTCGCCACGGAGTTGGCATCGACCGAGGGCGGTGCTGGGGCCGGGGCTGTAATCTGAGATTGAGCCCGCGCTCGGTCCGGATTGCCGGTGGCGTCTAGGACCGGTCCGAGACGATGTTCCGCGATCTGGCGAACCTCTTCCTTTCGCCCGAGGGGGCCTATGCCTTTCCCCTCTCCTGGAATGAAGACCCATCCCACCGTCGTGATCGCAAGAACGATGAGGAGCACGTAGACGGGTGTCAGATTTTTCTCACAGAAGCGCGCCTCAGTCACGATGGCATCCTCAAGCCCCGCCGATTCGCGTGGCTTGTCCCAGCGTTGGGACAAGACTCGGGGGGGGGGGGAAACAGCGCACGTTATACCCTCTCCTCGTCCCCTCGGGTTGACCCCCTGGCCCGGAAGGGGGGCCCCAAGGGGGGGCGCAACGCG
>Ga0074195_1001297_pt1 | contig 36434 bp, 38 predicted proteins | sample EPASupsiteHSE623_FD_64525 | JGI IMG/M metagenome (GOLD analysis project Ga0074195, IMG submission 64525) | Bioremediated contaminated groundwater from EPA Superfund site, New Mexico - Sample HSE6-23 | ecosystem: Environmental > Aquatic > Deep subsurface > Groundwater > Contaminated ... | reverse complement strand
GAAAGATGCGCCTGGAGATGTATTTCGCAATAGGTCATAGGTTGTTCGGACTATGAGCAGAAATATGAATTATTCACACGAAACGAATCCTAAGCAGGTGCGAAATACTTTCGGGACTACACACTCTGATTTCCGTCTCGAAAGACTTAATAGAAATAGACTTTATAATCAAATGGACCGCCAAATTATTCAAGGGTCTGCCGATGAGATGTCCCCAGCCCATTGGAAGGGGTCGAAAAAGAGCTGAGCGACCAGAAGATGGAATAAAGACAGCGAGGGAGCATGAACGCAATCGAAGTCTTGGCCCTGACCAAGCGCTTCAACGGCTTAACGGCGGTTGATCACATCAGCTTCGGGGTCGAGGTGGGCGAAGTATTCGGCTTCCTCGGCCCTAATGGCTCAGGGAAAAGCACCACGATCAAGATGCTCACGGGTGTAATTAGACCTGATGAGGGAAAGGCGGTCATAATGGGGCACGACATGCAGAGGGAGCCGCTAAAGGCAAAGCAGATGATCGGGGTAGTCCCGGAGACCTCCAATGCTTACATCGAACTATCTGCATGGAACAATCTCATGCTCATGGGCGAGCTTTATGGCGTCCCGAAAAAGCGGAGGGAAGAACAGGCAGAGAGGTTGCTCAAGCAGTTCGGCCTGCACGAACGCAGGGACAGCCATGCTCGCGGATTTTCCAAGGGCATGAAGCAGAGGCTGATACTTTGCATGGCGCTCATCAATGAGCCTTCCGTCCTCTTCCTGGATGAGCCCACCTCCGGCCTGGATGTCGAGAGCACCAGGCTCATAAACGACATCATAAGAGATCTGAACAAATCAGGGACAACCGTTTTCTTAACCACTCACGACATGATGGAAGCCAACCAGCTCTGCGAGAGAATAGCGATAATAAATCGAAGTAAGATTGTGGCCATAGACCGTCCTGAGGTTTTGAAGCGAATGGCAAGCGGCCTGCAGTCTGTTGAGGTGAGCTTCCAGCAGGTGGTGAAGGCTGAGGCGCTGTCGGCATTCGCCCGTGTTCGGCAGGTCGAGAAGAGAGGAGACAGGCTCAGGATCTATGCGGAAGATGTGGACGGGACCATAGATTGCATCATAAGCTTTGCCAATGCCAATGGGCTGAAGATCCTATCCCTGAACACCATTGCGCCATCTCTGGAGGACATCTTCGTCATCCTGACGCAAAAGGAAAGACCGGAGACAAATCATGCCCTGGCATGAGCAGATCGGGCGTTCCCTGGTCGTGGCAAAGAAGGATGTCTGGATTTACTATTTAAAAGGCCCAGTGATCATCTTCGGTCTGATATTTCCGCTATTTTTGTTGATAGCGTTCACCATTGGCCGAAATATCAGTGCCAGAGAGCTGTTTCCAGGGGTCATGGGCATGGCCATCTTCTTCACCTCTACTGCGGTTGGTCCGGCAATACTGCCCTGGGAGGCGCGCTCCCGAACCCTGGAAAGGCTGGTCTGCTCGCCCGTCTCCGTCTGGGCACTATTTCTGGGAGATGTCCTGGCCTCATTCTTTTTCGGATTGCTCATATCTCTCGCGCCTCTGATCGTCCTGTTGGAGTTGGGCGTCGAGATCCAAAACATCCTGGTCTTTGGCGTGGGCATGATCCTGGCAACCTTCTGCTTTGCCTCACTCAGTATATTGCTATCGGTTTATCCGCCCACAGATGTGCCCGCAACGGTGATGATGCTCTCCTCGCTGGTGAGATTTCCCCTGGTCTTTATAAGCGGCGTCTTCCTGCCCGTTGAGGAGCTGCCACCATGGGGAAGGGCAATCTCGTCTGTTTCACCTCTGACCTATTTCATAGATCTGGCAAGGTATTCGATCACAGGCACAAGCTATTACTCAATATCCCTGGATCTGGCGGTTCTTCTGTTCTTCGCCATAGCCTTCCTCCTGGTCTCCATAAAGCTTCACGAGAGGTTTCTGCCTCAGCGTCTGTCATAGGCAAAAAAGAGCGAACGTTCTATGTCGCAAGCTGCGAGGCATTTTGGTGATAACAAAATTCGGCTTTTAATAAAATCTCGCATCTTATGAAAGACCGGCTTCATCCGCAGAGATGGCCAATAGATCTGCTCATCGGCTGTCTGGGGCAGAGATTCCGATATCGATATGACGCCATGTCCTTTTTCTCGAAGCAAAAGAACCGCCTTCATGGTTATGTTCTCGTCCGCCACCAGCCGCATCAAATGCCTTCCTGTGAGAACTCCCGGATCGGCCACAATGCGCTCCTGCCAGTTTACGGGTGATACATACGGTTCCTGCCTTAAGATGATTCCGTCCTTCTGAATTCCTCTTGCCAGGGAGCCGACGTGCCTTGTCCTTCATCCTTTGCAAAACAGAATCCATCGAATCGGCTCCGAGAGCGCCCAACAAGTGCAAATAAGTTAATATTTGTGTACCCCAATCCACCGTGCTGGAGGGAGGGAATGAAACTTGGCTTACTCCTCATCGGATTCATCCTGACAATGACGATATTCGTCGCCGCTACTGGCGCAAACGGCCAGACGCAGGGCAGCATCGGCCAGAACAATACTTCTGAAGTAACACCGAGAGATGCCTACAACCGTCTCCTGAACACTTCTGTCGAGATGGCCTATCTCGATACGATGATCAGCCTCTCGCAATGGGATCAGGACATTCTAATGCCCGAGAATGCGACTGAATACCGGGCCGGGGCTCAGAGCTACATGGCGGATCTGAAGAACAAGAAATGGATCGATCCGGAATTCGGCAAGCTTCTCTCCATTGCCAATAACGGCAGCAACTGGTCGACCATCGAGGCCGCCAACCTCCGGATCTGGAATCGCAATTATGGCAAGAGGATTAAACTCCCTCCAGACTTCGCCGCCCGCGAGTCCGAGATGATTTCAAAAGCCCTGGCCGCCTGGGAGAAAGCCAGAGAGAAAGACAATTACTCCATTTTCCAGCCCCACCTGAAAGCCCTGGTCGAGCTGAACCGGGAGAAGGCCAGGTACTGGGGCTACAAGGAACATCCTTATGACGCCCTCCTGGATGACTTCATGCCCGGCATGACCGCGGCCAAGTGCGACAAGCTCTTTGAGACCATCAAGCCCCAGACCATAGGGCTGATAGTGAAGATAAAAAATTCCCGCATAAATGGTTCGGACATAAACGGTTCCGGCATAAATGATTCCAACAAGACGGCTTTAAAAAATATCTACGGCAACGCTGCCTATCCTGAGGACAAGCAGGAGGCGCTGTTGAAGAACATCACTTCCGCGCTGGGCTTCGATTACGGCGCGGGAATTATGGTAAAGGCCAAGAGGAACCCGTCAACCTACGGTATCGGGGCGCATGATGTCAGAACCAGCCTCCGTTATGACGAGAACAATCCGGAGATTGCCCTCCTGGATATCATTCACGAATGCGGTCACGGCATCGCCGGCCAGAGGATTCCTGATGAGTACTACGGAATGCCGATAGGTACGGAACCGGGCATGGACATGGCCGAGGCCGAGGCGAGGATCTTTGAGAATAATCTGGGCCGCAGCAGAGCTTTCTGGCAGTACTGGCTGCCCCAGATGAAGAAGGAGTTCAAACCGAACATGGATAACGTCTCAGTGGACGACATGCATAGATACATCAACCGGCTCAATATTGTTCCCATCCGCATTGATGCCGATGAGGTCTCCTACATAATTCATATCATCATCCGCTACGAGATGGAGCGTGACCTCTTCGAGGGAAAGATCAGCGTTGACGATCTGCCGAAAATCTGGAACCAAAAGTACAGGGAGTATTTGGGATTGAACATCACCGACGACAAGGACGGCATACTTCAGGATGTTCACTGGGCTTGCGGGTCCTTTGGCTACTTCCCGGCCTACGCACTGGCTTCCATGAACGCGGCTCAGCTGGAAGCAGCCATGAGAAGAGACTTTACGGACCTGGACCAGAGACTTGCTTCGGGCGACTCTTCCATACCCGCCGCCTGGATGCAGGAGCATGTTTACAGATACGGCGCCATCTATGATACGCCCGAGCTGATGAAAAACGCAACAGGAAACGAGACCGAGGCTTATGATTTTTTGAACTATCTGAACAGCAAATATAAACAGATATACCATCTCAAATGATGGGTGTGCCTGCGGGCGCTGCCAAGGCAGGTGCTCTTGGCACTGCAGCTCGCAGGCTTCACTTATGTCTGAGAATAAGATGAAGTCGTAAGTGCATTTCGGGAAAAAAGAGCGGAATATGCGAGGTGTGCCGAAATTGCTCAGCTCCAAGTCTGCGGGATGGTGCGTTGGTGCCGTATTCCAGTGTCTCCATCCAGGCTGCGGAATCCATCGCTCAGGCTATAACATGAGCTACAGAGGTAACGGCTATCTTTATTACTGGAAGAAGCATTAAATTATAGGATTGATTAATACTATGAGAACGATAAAGGACATAAGGGGTAGCTAGCACATGGGCAGAGAATATGATGGCATCCTCGATCGACTTGAATCGAAAGAGGCGGAGGTTTTTCTTAGAGGCTCCGCCGCAGATGTCCTTTTTGAATGTGCCAGGTGCGGTCAATGCTGCCTTGGCGGCGCATACACAACTGTCGATGACCAGGACATCAATAGAATAGCGGCAGGAATGGGACTTGAGCCAGAAAATGTAAACAGGACATTCACAACCTCCGACCCTGAAGATAGGCCGGGTATGAGGATGATCAAGAACGTAGGCCCGGAAAATTCGTGCACTTTTTACGATGGCGAAAACAAAGGCTGCACCATTTATGAGTTGAGACCCGCTATTTGTAGAACACACCCAATGATGAATGCCCGTCAGGGATACAGGTTAACGCTCTATAATCATTGTCTCGGCGCATCAAACCTGATAAATATCCTTCGAAGGGAATTGGAAAACCTCTGCGCAAATAGGTATCACGAGCGTCTGAAGAGCAAGCAAAAGGTTCTCAAGAGACTCAAAATAAAGCTCTTGATCCACATCCTTCAGCGGCAGGGATCGAAGGAGAAATCTGAGGTTGTTGCACAGCTTTCCGGAATTAAGCTTCCGCTTGACATGAACGATCTCAGAAAGGCAAGTCTGGCATACTTACTGCTCTCTATCGATGCAAAAGAACTTGATGGGTATAAATACGAAGGTATACAAAGACAGTGAAAAGTTCCTTCCGGATTTTCCTGGAAAGCCGCATGGCCGCCCGCGCGCGCTCGTGCGTACGAGCCTGCGGGGGCCGGGCAGGTGCCTGCGGGCCTCGTGCTCGTGGGCGGTGGCGTCGGGAAGCATGCCACCTTCGGGCGGCTGGCAAGAACCAATGAAATGAAACTTTTCTCTGATGAATATCAGTTACGAGATAAAGACTCTAATTTTCGCCTACTGCATCAAGCGCTCTATCGTAAACATCATTGCCAATCCAGAAACCACCGTCAAGTCTCAGATTATCAAGCTCATTTCGAAGGGATGCGACCTTTCCGGCCAGCTTGGCTCTGATAAGTATTCCTACTGCGCCGGACATTTTGAGCCCATAAACCTTGGCCACCCTTCGGGCATCACTTTCATCCAGAAACGCCAAATCTGCATGTAGCTCCACCGCAAGAGCGATTGTCTCAGATTCTCCTTTATGCAGCTCCCGCTGTAGCAATTGAACCAATGGCCCATTATGCGGCGCAGTCACTTCAATCCAGCCTGATTCGCGGGCGTCTCTTATCTCTGAAGAACCCGGCTTGTCTTGCCCTTCTTCCACTACCTCTTTCCAGACGGCTGGAACTACTATTATCTTGTCGTGGAAGTCACTTAAAAGAGATAAGCGGCCGATCCTTGCCAGATGAATCAGAGTAGAGGAATCACATACCACGACGGGCATATTCCAGATCCTCTTCCAGGTCCTCTGCTCCGTAGTGGCGGATTATTTTGCGCTTGCCTAAGAGGTCCTCGAACTGCTGGCGGGTCAGGCCACTGAGCGCCGCAGCCTTGCCGGACGGGAGCATGCCTCGCGAATAGAGCGCCACTGCCAGCTCTTTATTTAGCTCAGCCTCCACATCATCTGGCGGGATGCGAAGGGCAGCCACAATATCTTCCGGGATTTTCAGTACACGCGCTCCCATGAGTCTTTGCACCTTTTCATAATAATTGTCTGCATTATTCTTTAAGTTTTGGTTAAATGGAATTGGACCGCCAGACGGAGGGCGACGCATGGCCGCCCGCGCCCGCCCGTCCGTGCGAGCCTGCGGGTGGACAAGCGGGACTCGCGCCTGGGGGGCACCGGAGGCCGGATTGTTCAGATCACCAGTTCTTCCGGTAGCCTTCATTTTTTGTAGAATAGATCAAGATATTCTGGCAATCAGCTTCTTGAGAAGGCCGATGCCGAGGTCCTTGCCTTTGTGCACAGGTATTGAGAGATGAACACTGCTTCCAACTTTAGTTAGGATGTGATGACTGCCTTCTACATGATTGACATTCCAACCTGCTCTCGTAAAGGCAGCTACATGCTTGTCGCCGCAGACTCTAGGAAGCTTCTGCATATGTCGAGTCTGTGATGTCTATGGAGATGTTGAGTTTCTTATCGAAGGATGGAACTGTAAGCTTCTCTCCTGCAAGTTTGAGTCTTGACTTCAAACATCCGATGATGGCTTCGCTTACGTTTTCTATGGCTTCTCCCATAGTCTCACCTTCAGAGAGACAGCCTGGCAGATCGGTGCATTCAGCCACGTATCTTCCGTCTTCGTCTCGCTCAATGGTGATATGAAATTTCATCCAGGTCTTCTTTGTAGATCTGTATTTATTAAGCTTCCTTCTCCCGCATCAAGATCGCATAACACCATGTGCAAAGATATTCCTGGAAGGCCGCATGGCCGCCCGTGCGCGCTCCTCGCGAGCCTGCGGGAACGGGCAGGCAGCCCGCGATCTGGGCTGGTGGCCTTTCAAAAGATTCGAATTGTTCATCCAATTCCAGATAAACTCTAATAGCAAGCCGGTATGTCATTCATTAGAAGCAATCTCGGTTAAGCCGAATAATAAAAAGACGTTTATTAGCTTGCAGAGTGGATCAATCATGTCTGTGGAAGTCTCCGTAGCATCCGCAAAAAAGAACCTTGAAGATATTCTAGCGAAGCTCTCTCCGGGAGAGACTGCAACCCTGATCGGTCCAGAGGGAAAGCCCATGGCCGTTCTGGTCCCGCTGAAGTCCTCTGAGGATGTGGCAAGAGAGATTGATTGGGATGCAGAGTGGGAGAACATGGCTAAAGAGATCGATTTGGCCTGGAAGAGCAAGAAGAGCGCCCTGGAGATCCTCACCGAGATGAGGAGATGAACTTAACCATTGACGCCAGCGTCTTTGTGTCTGCAGCGCGCCCTTCCGAGAAGTTGTATCCCATGAGCTACAGGTTCCTGCAAAAGGTGAAGGGTGCGAAGATCTTTTGCCCCACACTCGTTCTTCCGGAATGTGCAGCGGCCATCGCCAGGCCAACCGGAGAACCTCTTCTTTCAAGGAAACTGGTCTCCCTCGTGAAAAATTTTCCCGGGATGACACAGGTACCCCTGGACCTGTCCCTTGCTATTCGTGCGGCAGAGATCGCCATCGAGAACCGCCTTCGAGGCGCAGATGCCGTCTATGTGGCTGTTGCTGAGGATTTTGATTCGATTTTGATTTCATGGGATGCGGAGATGTTGCAGCGCAGCCCTGAATTCGTGCTGGCCATGAGCCCTGAGCAATGGCTGGAAAAGCCCACACGGATTGGTGGGCCGGAATAGTGCAATTCCAAACGGCACTGCAGCCCACGCGTGGCCGCCCGCGCGCGCTCGTGCCTGCGAGCCTGCGGGGCCGGGGGCAGGCGGGCCTCGCGCTTGGGGGCACCGGAGGCCGAGGATTGCAGCTTTCTGGCGGCTGGCAGCATTATGATGCATGCTGCAAGTATGATATGAAAGACAAATTATACTTCATTTATTGTTTTGAATACCCGCAGCTCTGCTGCGGGGTGCGCCGCCGTCGTTTCACTGCGAAGACAGGATTTTAATTTTACAAAACTTATTGCATATCAACAACATTTTTAGGAGGATAGATAATCATTTATTATAATTTTATTTTGCAAAATTCGTATGCTTGGCCACCAGAAAAACTGAAGTCAATATCTTTACAAATAAGGCTATATTTAGAAATTATTTTCTTATCAATATTATACGACAAAAGCATCAAGCTGTAAAGCCACAGAGGAATATTTGTACTTGATAGATCATTCCTTATATTTTGCCAATCTATTCTAACTTGATTATGACTAGAAGCATTTCGTCTAATATGAAATACTTGCCAAAAGTCCTTGAATTCCTGGGCCAAGCTTATTTTAAAAGAGCCTTCTAACATTTTAATCCAAAAATCTGGATTCGTTCGCAAATTTCCGATTTCCTTATCTCCATAGATCATGCAATTGATAAGTTCTTCAAGAATAATATTCGGATCGCTCGTTATTTTATCAACAAGTTCGAATGCTTTATAGTCCGCGTCTTTCACACCTTTCAAGAGATTAGTATTTCTGCGCAATACATCTCTAGAAATTTTTTCTAGATAATTAATAAAAAATTCATAAGCCAAGATTGAAATCAGATCCCTATTTTCAATTATCTCTTCAAAATCAGTCTCAATTTTCGATACCTCTGATGGATTAATTTTTTTTTGACAACTCATTTAAATCTCTTTTTAATTTTTCATGATGATATGATATTCCAAGGTCAACGCATTCATGTAAGAATCTACAAATAAATAATTTATCCTTGAGCCATATTAGTTCGGATGAGCAATTTAACAGCAATATGTTTTCGCCTTTTTTTAGGTCAAAGAATTCTTTACTATCTTCAATGACTTTGTTTGCTCCTTGGGCTAACGTGTCCATCATTCACTTCCTTAGGCCTTAAATTTTCCTGCCAATTCTATAATTTCTCTCTTTGTTTCCGGTGAGAGCTCATCTTCTCCTTTAAGTTCTTTGACTTTCTTAACAACATCTAACAATGCTTTTTCAGTTTTCTTTATGCGTGCTCTTCGTTTTTCATAATCTACATTGTCCAAGTATCTTTTAATTTTGGCCATGTCAGGGATTTCAAAGGAAATTTTCGGATATTGAGATATAATTATGTTTAGTTCTCTTTCTAATTCATTCATGACTTGACCGCTGCCAGTTATGCTACACCATCCCTTGGTCCGCGTAATGCTTGTAAAAGCCATATTCCTGCTCTGAATTATTTTATCTTTTAGTTCCGAATTTTCAAAATTAAAAATATATACTGCGGCAGATTCATTTCCTTTGGCTTTAAATACTGTAGACAATGTCACTGAATTTGGCACGCGGAAAATATCTCGATCGACATCCTTTCCAATGACAAAACTATTAATCCCTCTTCCAATCAAGAGACTTTGAAGAAATTCAAAGTTCTTATACAAATCCCTGCTTGAGGAGCTTTCCGGAAAGCCGATGACAAGAATATCTTCAGGCCTCAATTTTTGCGCCTTAATATCCTTATCTATATTCTCAGCTATCCAACTCAATTCATCCTCCTTAGACTCAAAAGCCTTTACCCTAATTAGTTCGCCAGGAGAGGAAAATTGTTCGATTACATTAGGAGAATTTTTTAATGGTCTGGTTATTGTTACTTTTTTCCCAATATCGAATGTGCCTTCAACACTATAGCCTAAATCTTCCCATGCTTCTTTTTTTGGAAGGAATTGTATGGGACCATCTTTCCTTAGTAGACCCATGCCAAAGACGTGTGCTGTTGTTAACACAATTCTGGGATTCCGGTATGCTTTAAATAATATAAAATCCTTTTCTATCCCCCCAGAATAGACACCATCAAGATCCACGAGCGGAATGTTATTTTTATCCACGCCGAAAATGTCTTTGGCAGTCGGAATATTCACGTCTTCCAGACTCTGTAATTCATCATATGCCCAGATTAATCTCTTTGGTTCATTGAGAATTGCATAACAAAATTTAAAGAAATTTTTATTAAAATCTTGTGCTTCATCGATTATAATAGCATCAAATAATTTTGGCATTCCGGATTGCATAAGTTCAGAACAGCAACTTCCCAACAATTCTGAATTTCTTTTATATTCATAGGAATTTCGCGCTTCAGAGAATGTTTTTGGTCTTATGCCAACTATTTGAGCTATATAGCTATATAAACCTCTTTTCTTGCCACCCCATCCATGCAGTATCAGGATCTTATTCCAATCGGGTTCTCGTCCATCTGTAAAATGCTTATAAAAACCTTTTATCAAATCATTTATATGGTTGTACAGGCTTTGAGTGTTGAATGTATAGACAATAGTCCACTCCGGATGACGAATATGCATAAATGCAACTTTCATGGCCAAAACCACGGTTTTACCCGTACCCGCCAATCCGCGTATCCTTTGAGGGCCAGGTGGGATTTGTTGAGCCACTTTTATTTGCTCTAAATCGAAGTCTAATGACTGCAATTGACCCTCAACTTTTCGCAACATAGATGCTTTTGTATTATCTGATTCGGCTTTCCTCATAGGCCGTATCAGACTATTTGTTCCAGTCAATATTCCTATTAGAATATTCCAGATATCATCTGGGATTTTTTGATTATATTCTCGTTCTAATTTCCTTAAATAAGTTGATAATTCATTTGAGAAAATTATCTGGTCTTCGAATAGCTCCGCAAAAGTATCTTCCCATAAGGATCTTGAAATATTTGGCAGATATAGAATATATTTTCCTTTTAAACGATGATCGTTTTCCGAAAATTTCCTTAATTCTCTATTGGCAACGATTTTGCTGTAAAGGGATGACAATTTGTCTTCGCCATCTTCAAATAAATCACGTTCAGAGAGATCCCAATTGGAAAAGATCCAAGTTGAACCTCTGATATCATTGATGTTATCGATATCTATGTCATAAATATCCATAATAATAGATCCAAAGAAACGCGAGACTATATATAGTGACGGTGGTTCAACATTATTTAAATTGAATAGCGGATGTTTTATAAAAGTAAATCCTTCATGATCCTGAAAAATGCCTTTAATATTTTGGACCGTTTCTGAAATGACGAACTCTCTTTCTTCAACTTCAGAAATAATATATTCCATAAAAGATATCCCCTAAAATTATTTCTATGATAATATGCTTGAAACTACAGCTTCCGAAACGCAGGCCACTCGGGCCTGCGCTTCTGAAACTGCTCCTCCCTCCTGTGATGTAGTTGTTGATGGGTTTAATAATTGTTTATCCCGAGGCCATAATATCATGGCTTCGCGTCCGAGTGCAGGTGTATGTGCACTCGTCCGTCACCATGCTACTACTTCCCATGATATAAAGCTTGCTTCTCGCCCGGCCAATTACCTGCAAAGATATCATCGATCCTGCGTCCTCTTTCCAGCCGACAGCTCTCGGGCATGACGTCTGCGCATCGGACTTGGGGCCAACCTGCATCCTTCTTTCGCTATCCCTGGCCGCCTCCGGTTCTGCCCGGCCACCCGGGCATGAAACAAAACTTATTTAAAAAGTAAAGCTGCATAGTCATTTTTGATACGTATGTTCGATAATGATTCGCCCCTGACCTTTGCCTCTCCGCTCCGCCGCAGGATTCCAGGCACCCTTATCCTCGTCCTCCTGGTCTGCTGCTGCTTTTCTCTCACTTCGCCCGGCCTGGCAGAGATGAATGGAACCGCACAGACGGAGAGCCTCGCTTCCGGCCCGCAGGGAGCAGAGCTCGACGGCGTCTTCTCCGACTTCGAGAACTATACAGAGAAGACCATGAAAGAATGGCACGTTCCGGGTCTTGCCGTGGCCGTGGTCAAAGGAGACCGCATCGTATACCTGCGCGGCTTTGGCAACAGATCTCAAGACGGCAGCGATCCGGTGACGCCGAATACCGTCTTCCAGGTGGGCTCTACCAGCAAGGCATTTACCGCCGCCCTGCTGGCCATGCAGGTCGACGAGGGAAAGCTGCAGTGGACGGACAGGGTGGTCGACCACCTTCCCGAGTTCCAGCTCTGCGACCCCTGGGTGACCAGGGAGTTCATGGTCAAGGACCTGCTCGACCATAGCAGCGGCCTGCCCGAGCATGCCTGCGAGGACCTGGTCACGCTGGGCTACGACCGGGAGACGGTGATGCGCTCCCTGAGGACGGCGGAGCCTGCCAGCAGCTTCCGCTCCAGCTATAGCTACAGCAATGCTCTCTTCCTCTGGGCCGCTCGCCTGGTTGAGGTCAAGTCCGGCCGCACCTGGGAAGAGAACCTTCAGGAGAGAATCTTTGTGTCGCTGCAGATGGCGAACTCCTCCTCCGGGCTTGAGGCATTCGGGGAGGCGAGGGATGTTGCCATGCTGCACAGACTGGAGGACAACCGGGTGCAAAATCCAGAGCTATTGACCATTCCCATGAACTGGACTTACATGGACTGGATCTATGTCATGGACCCTGCGGGCGGCATCAACTCCAACATCATCGATATGGCCAAATGGCTGCGCTTGCAGATGAATGCCAGCCGGGTCGATGATACGGCAAAGGCAAATCAATCGACGCTGATCAGCCCGGAGAATTTGAGATATATGCACAATCCCCAGATCGTCATAGACGGCAACGGCAAGCTCTACAGCGGCCTGGGCTGGATTTACGAGGAGTACAAGCCCCACTCCATAGTCTGGCATAACGGCGGCTCCTTCGGCCACCACTCCATGGTTGCCTTCATGCCCGACGGCGATATCGGAATCGTGATCCTTTCCAACTCCGCCAACGGGATTCCTGAGGTCCTGGCCTACCGGTTCTTCGATCGCTACTGGGGCAATCCCTTGCGAGACTACAGCGGCGAAGCAATGGACCAGGCGCTCGTCATAGAGAACTTGACTCGTGCCGCCTGGCCCAAGAGGCCCCAATCTTTCGATCCCGCGCTGCCGCTCGAGCGCTATGAGGGCAACTACACCAGCGAGGTCTACGGGACGATGAATATCAGCGCAGAAAATGACCGCCTTGTGGCGATCATGGGTCCAAGAGAGCTTCGCTGCCTTCTCTACCCCTGGAACCGGGAGATGTTCCTAACCAATGTGCCCGAATTTTTAAATAAGACCGGATTTGCAGCTTTCAGCCTGGGCCTGGACGGCAAGCCGGAGAGCGCCGAGATGACCCTGTTCATCGAGAGCGATGCCGGGCGGAGGGCCGAGTTCAAGCGCGTGTATTAAAATGGAAAGATCGCAAGCAGTGCCTTTTTTCTTTTTGGGCAGAGCCCCTTTCCGCCCCGCTCGGCATTGCTTCGCGATTTTATCATTTTTGCAAGGAAAGACAAATCCCGGATGATGCTGTTTACTTCTTCTTCATCCAGGACATCATGGAGCGTAGCTCTGCTCCCACCTGCTCGATGGGGTGCTCGGACTCGATCTTCTCCAGAGACTTCTTCACGGGAAGGCCTGCCTGGCTCTCCAGGATCCACTCGCGGGCGAACTCGCCGGTCTGGATCTCTGCTAAGATGGCCTGCATCTCCTCACGGGACTCATCGTTGATGATGCGCTGCCCGCGGGTCATGCCGCCGTACTCTGCAGTGTTGGAGACGTTGTTCCACATGCGCATGAAGCCGCCTTCGTAGATCAGGTCCACGATCAGCTTCAGCTCGTGGCAGGCCTCGAAGTAGGCGATCTCCGGCTGGTAGCCGGCATCCACAAGCGTCTCGAAGGCCGCCTTGATCATCTCAGTCACGCCGCCGCACAGGTCCACCTGCTCGCCGAACAGATCGGTCTCCGTCTCCTCGGTGAAGGTGGTCTGGATGACGCCCGCCCGCGTTCCGCCGATGCCCTTGGCGTAGGCTAGGGCACGCTTCATGGCGGAGCCGGAGGCATCCTGCTCCACAGCCACCAGACAGGGCACGCCCTGGCCTTCCTGATAGGTCCTGCGCACCAGATCGCCCGGTCCCTTGGGTGCCACCATGACCACGTCCACATTGGCCGGCGGCACGATCTGGAAGTAGCGGATGTTGAAGCCATGCGAGAATCCGATGGTCTTGCCGTCCTCGAGATAGGGCGCGATCTGCTCCCGGTAGATCTTGCCCTGGTACTCGTCGGGAAGCAGGATCTGGATGTAGTCCGCCGCCTTGGCGGCATCGGCCACGGTCATGACCTTCACGCCGTCAGCTTCCGCCCTCTTCCAGGCGCTCGAGCCGGGCAGGTCTGCAGCTATGACGTCAAGCCCGGAGTCCTTCAGGTTCTCTCCCTGGGCATGGCCCTGATTGCCCCATCCCACAATGGCGATGGTCTTGTCTTTCAGCACTCTCAGATCCGCATCCTTATCATGGTATATCGTTGCCAATTTTATTCCTCCTGATCTCTTTTCTTAAAGTCATATTAATAGTCGAAAAATGATTGAGGCCTTCCCTTAAAGGCCTTTTCCCTTGCCTTAAGCCTTGATGACCCTCGCGCCCCTGATCATGGACACCTTGCCGGTGCGGGCCATCTCCTTGATCCCGAACTGGCGCAGAAGCTGGACGATGGCGTTGATCTTCTCCTCGTCGCCCGTGACCTCGATGATCATGGACCTGGCCGAGACATCGATGATCTTGGCCCGGAAGATGTTCACGATCTGCATGATCTCGCTTCTACTATCCTTGTCGGCGGTCACCTTGATGATGGCCAGCTCCCTCTCCACCGACTCCGCCGGGGCAAGCTCGCTGACGCGAATAACGTTTATCAGCTTGCTCAGCTGCTTTATGACCTGCTCCAGGACCTCGTCGTCCCCCTCGACGGTGATGGTCATGCGGGAGTACTCCGGGTTGTCGGTTGCTCCCACGGAGAGGCCGTCGATGTTGAAGGACCTGCGGCTGAAGAGGCCGGCGATGCGCGTGAGCACACCGGACTTATTCTCCACGATGACCGCTATGGTGTGCCTCATCAGCATCCCTCCTCGCCGAAGATCGCCTTGCGCTGCTCGGAATAGTGTTTCTCCAGATGGCCGATGTGCCCTTCCTCGCACCACTCCAGCTCCAGAATCTCGCTGAGCGTCGCGCCCGCCGGCACCATGGGAGAGACCTTTTCGGCCGGGTTGACGATGAAGTCCATGATGCATGGCCTGTCCGTGGCCAGAGCAGCCCGTATCACCGGCTCGACCTCAGACGGCCTGGTCGCCCGCAAGCCCACGGCTCCGTAAGCCTCCGCCAGCTTGACGAAATCAGGGCTGGTCCGGCCAAGGATGGTGGCTGAGTATCGCTTCTCGAAGAACAGCTCCTGCCACTGCCGAACCATGCCCAGGCACCCGTTGTTCAGGATGGCGATCTTCACCGGAATGTCGTTCACGACAGCCGTGGCCAGCTCCTGGCTGTTCATGAGGAAGCTGCCGTCTCCGGCGATGTCGATGACCTCGCACTCCGGCCTGCCCATCTTGGCCCCGATGGCAGCAGGGAATCCGTATCCCATGGTCCCCAGGCCGCCGGAGGAGATGAACTTCTGCGGGTCTTTATGTACGAAGAACTGCGCCGCCCACATCTGGTTCTGCCCGACTTCTGTGGTGATGATGGCGTTAGGTGCCAGCTCGCACAGCTTCTCGACTACATACTGCGGCTTGATGATGGTCATGTCCGGAATGTATGTCAGGGGATGATCCTTCCTCCAGGCATCGATCTTCTCATTCCAGGCACTCCTTGGCTTGGGAGAGACCTCCTTTTCCAGACCCGACAGCGCGTTCTTGGCATCTCCCACCACGGGAATGTCCACGCGCACGTTCTTGCCGATCTCCGCCGGGTCCACGTCGATGTGAACTATCTTGGCATGAGGCGCAAAGCTGGAGATCTTTCCGGTCACGCGGTCGTCGAACCTCGCACCCACCGCCAGGAGCAAATCCGACTCCTGGATGGCGTAGTTGGCATACTTGGTGCCGTGCATGCCCAGCATTCCCAGAGAAAGAGGATGATCCTCAGGGAAGCAGCCGATGCCCATGAGCGTGGTCGTCACCGGCGCGTTGATCTTGGTGGCCAGACTGTACAGCTCCCGGTTTGCTCCGGCATACCTGACCCCGCCGCCCACATAAATCACGGGCCGCTCCGCTTCCATCAGGGCCTTGGCGGCCTTCTTGATCTGCATCTCGTGCGCCTTGAAGGACGGATGATAGCCGGGCAAGTTCACTTCAGGCCAGGTGAACTCAACCTCATCCACCGTCACGTCTCGGGGCAGATCGATCAGCACAGGACCGGGTCTGCCCGTGCGAGCGATATAAAACGCCTCGCGAAAGACTCTTGTAATGTCCTTGGCGCTGCGCAGGAGATAGTTGTGCTTGGTTATGGGCAGGGTGATGCCGGTGATGTCCGCCTCCTGAAACGCGTCCTTGCCGATCAGCCAGGTATTGACCTGCCCGGTGATGGCGACCATGGGCACCGAATCCATATAGGCATTGGCAATGCCCGTTACCAGGTTGGTGGCGCCGGGGCCGGAGGTGGCGATACAAACTCCCACCTTTCCCGTGGCCCTGGCGTAGCCGTCCGCCATGTGCGCTGCACCCTGCTCGTGTCGCACCAGGATGTGGCGAAGATCCGACTGGTAAATGGCATCATAGAGAGGTAGCAGTACCCCGCCGGGAAGCCCGAATACGACATCTACTCCTTCCCTCTTCAGGCTCTCCAATACCGCCTGGGCACCTGTCATCTTATTAGACATTTAACCTATCCTCCTCTTCCAGCCGCATCAGCCGGTTGATGCCTTCCAGCACCGCCTCAACTGATGCGATGATGATATCAGCGTCTGCTCCCCGAGCAGTTATCCTTCTGTCTGCCATTGCCATCGTCACCCAAACTTCAACCAGCGCATTTGTTCCACCCGTAATGGCGTCCACATGGTACTCTTCCAGTCGCACGTCGGCAACCCCGGATATCGCCCGCCTGATTGCGTTGATCGCTGCATCCACCGGCCCAACGCCGACGCCCGCTTCCAGCCTGTCCGAACCATTGAGCTGAATCTTCACCGAGGCCGTGGGCGTCACCGTATTTCCGGCCACCACCGTCAGCTCCTGCAGCTTCACTTTCGGCTCCTTCTGGATGGACAGCACCGTATCGGCTATGGTCTGCAGGTCAGCGTCCGAGACCCTTTTACCCTTATCGCCCAGCTCTTTTACCCTTGTGACTATCCGGGCCAGCTGCTCGTCTGTTACGCCGATGCCGAACTCGCGCAGGGCCAGCTCTACCGAGGCCCTGCCGGCATGCTTGCCCAGCACTATGCGCCTCTTCCTGCCCACGGTCTCCGGATGAATGGGCTCATAGGTCTTGGTGTCCGCCAGAAGGCCGTGCACATGAATTCCTGCCTCGTGCGTGAAGGCATTTTCGCCGACGATTGCCTTATTGGTCGCCAGCGGAAGCCCGGTCATGCGCGACACGAGCCGGGAAAGCTGGTAGATGTCCTGGCATTTTATCCCCGTATCGATCTTGTAGAGGGATTCCAGTGTCATGACCACCTCTTCCAGGCTGGTGTTGCCGGCACGCTCGCCAATGCCGTTTACCGTCACGTGCGCAGTCGTCGCTCCGGCACGCAGCGCCGCAATAGTGTTGGCCGTGGCCATGCCGAAGTCATTGTGGCAGTGCACGCTTAGGGGCGCGCCCAAACGGGACAGCCGCCCGAAGACCTCCGTCGTCACCTCGGGAACCAGCACGCCCACCGTGTCGCAGAAGGCCAGCCGATCCGCCCCTGCATCGATTCCCGCCAGATAGAGGCTGGCCAGATAATCCTGGTCGGCCCGGCTGGCATCCTCGCCGCTCAATTCCACGATGAGGCCGTGATCTTTGGCGTACTCCGTCACTTCTACGGCCCTTCGTATCACGGATTTGCGGTCCGACTTGAGCTTGCACTCGATGTGCAGATCGGATACGGGCACAACGAGATGAACGGAGTCCACGTCGCAGTTCAGGGCGGTGTCGACATCTGCAGTCAAAGCTCGAACATAGCTGCAAATTTCAGCATTAAGGCCCGAGGCAGAAATAGCCTTTATGGATTGACGCTCTCCCTCCGAGGTCATGGCCGATCCAGCCTCAATCACCTGCACTCCCAGGGCATCCAGCCCGCGGGCGATAGCAAGCTTCTCCTCCGTGTCCAAAGAGACACCGGGCGTCTGTTCACCATCACGTAAAGTAGTATCGAGAAACCGGATTCTACCCAATAAAGCGATCCCACGCATTCATGCTCAATCACCTTCAGCCACCAGGCCGGTTCTAGTTTTTTGATCTTTAATGATTGATAAAGCTAACGAGGCACAAATTATCGTCGCCGTCCCGGCAGCTCTGGAATGTTTGTTGATTTGAGAACGCCTGCGAAATTAACGATATGGGGAGGCGAGGAGTCTTGAGATTGGGAGGGCATATTCGTCGAATGACGTTTCAAGGGCAACCTTTAAAACCGTTAAAAGCCGAATCCACCTGAGAATGGTGGAGGTCTAAAAAAGATGAAGTACAAGGTATTGTTGCTCTCCATAGCATTGCTCTCATGCTTTACGGCTCTCTTCTATGTGCTATCCAATACAGCATCGGCAGGAGTCGGATGCGGCACCAACTGGATGGGAGACACTACAGGCGATACTGACTTTTCTGTGAGCAAGAACCAGAATTTAGCATCCTCGGACTCGAACGCCGCGACGACGGCAGCGACGAAGCCGGCTGTCGCTTTAGGCGGGACGGGCGCCAAAGCCGTCCAGTCAGCCGGCATCGACAGCCTGACACCGAATGCTGCAAGCCCGCAGAAACCCGGCACCGCCATAGTCTGGACGGCGAGCGCAACCGGCCCTGGCAATGAGCAGCTATTTTACGACTTCCTGCTGAGAGGTCCGGCAACAGATGGACTGCAAACCGATAAAACCGGCTGGATAGAGCGGAATTCCTGGACATGGAATACCACCAATGCGGATGCTGGTGAAAACCAGATCGAAGTTCGCATCAAATATGCCAGTTCCAAGGATGCCATCGCCAGCAAGACGGAGAGCTTTACCATCTCCACTACAGCTGAAAGCGGCGCGGCTGCCAAGGACAGCGGGACTGCCAGCAGCGAAACAGTGAGCGGCGTGGTCCAGAGCACAGAGGAAGCGACCGCCACGGCTGCGGATACGACAGCAACCGCAGGAGAAGCTCATCCGGTATCGAAAACTGCCGGCGCGATAGGCTCCAAGCCGCGAGTCTCACCGGATGAAAGAACGAAGGTAACCAGCACCGAAATCATCGGACCGAATATGAACATGCCCGATCCATCGCCAAAAGACCAAACCACTGCCGGGACAGTGCAGTCAGCAACGCAGGCAACTCCGCCGGTGGTAACATATGCGGAGACTGAGTCCAAGGTTATGGAAGTGGACGGCAAATGGTCCGTTAGACTGGTGGACGCTGCAAGCTCCATGGATCTTATCCTGATTCAGACGGGCAAGAGCATATCCGGATGGGGCAACCTGGAAGAGAAGAACACAAAGCTTCCGCTTATTGCCACGGGTTCGGTCTCAGACAACTCCATTAACCTGGATGTAAAGACGGTAGTGGGCGAATACGTCAATAAGATTGATAAACGCTTCAAGCTGGATTTGGTCAAGGTGGACAGAGTCGTCTCAGGAAGTTATGAAGCATACTCCGGCGAAGATCTGACCGGCAAGGGAAATGCTACTGCAAGCAGAACCTGATGACCGCAAGGAAATTAAGCTTCAGCAGATTTCGGGCAGGAACCCGAGATCTGTCAACCTCTACCACACAAACATTGAACTGAATTAGCAACACCTAGATTAACGTAATCGGATCAGGACGTAATATTCCTCAACTCAGGAGGGCAATTCGTTGAAGACTAAAATAGCACTATTCATGTTATTGGTCGCGGTACTGTTGGTATCGCAAGCATCTGCTGGCTGCGGGAAATGGGTGGTTCGCGAGACGACAGATTACCTGACGGATCCTCTCTTTGACGATGCCGTGGCGGCTTCCACAGGTTCCAGCGCTACCATGAATGCCGACGGCACCATCAACCAGAGCCAGGAAGGCAACAAAACCGATGCATTAAAGCCTGAGGCAGCGAAAAAAGAGGAAATGGTATCTGACCTTGCCGGAAAATGGAAGGTAGTCCTGCAACAGGATCCGAAAACCTCTATAGATCTGATCCTTATTCAGTCCGGCGACCGGCTGCAAGGCTACGGAACGCTTGAAGGGAACGGTGCAGATATTCCTGCGACCGCGACGGGTTCTATCTCCAGGGACGCCGTGAGCCTGGATGTCAAACTCAATAAGCAGAAACAGGACTATAATCTTGACCTCAAACTGATGAACAGCGGCCTCGAAGGAAGCTACGAGCGTTATGATGATAACAAGCTGTCCGGGAGCGGAAACGCGACCGCCACCAGATCTTGAGTTTATTATTTTGAATTTTCCGTGATTTTGGACTTTTTTGTGAATCCTTGATATTTTATTGATGTAATGAGTCGGGTGCAATGGTCTTCATCCATCAGGACTCTGCGGTGTCCAACCTCAGACTGAGTCAGATCAACAGGGACATATTCTTTACATAATATCATTACTACAAAAAGAATTTATAGATGTATGTGCATAACAAGGTCTATTACAGATATTAAAGAGCATGAAGAGGCAACGAGTGTGATTTGGGTCTTCTTATTGGTGAGTCTGATCTTGATGCCAAACCCGGCATGCGGTTCAGATTATGGCTTCGGCACGAAGGTCATGTCTGCAGATCCGGACGTAGGAAGACCGCTCTTCAACACACCTTCCGGGACGACGGCAGGCTTCTGGGATATAGGGACCCCGGGGTATGATGAGTTCGATCCGGTTTACCTGCATATTGTCAGTTTCTGTTTCAATATGGTTGCCGCCAACGACATCCGGCTCACCGGCATCAGCAACCATTCGCCGGGATCACAGGTGACTTCTTCGGACATTGATATGAACAAGCCTCTGACTTTGCTGCCGTCCACCATCAACTATCTGAATATACACGGCAGCCAGGCATATGATCTCGAAGATCCGGTTTACCTGCACCAATATCATTGTGATCAGAATTCAATGATACCGGCGCAGGCCCAGACGGGCGGCCTGAACGGTTATGCATCGATCGTTGCCGGGGCGGGCGCGACGAAAAAGAACGAGTTTAAGGAGCAGATTCCATACCGCGGCGGTATTTCCATTCCCCGAACAAGCTGCATCGAGTTTACGGATGGCTATAAAATGCTGGTCACGGATTATGTCATTGGCGGCATTCCCCAGGTTGCCGGAATTTGGCGAGGCTTGATCGTGGAAGTGATCCACGGGGTAAAGGCAAATTACTATCACGTTCTTAATACCTGGTATGTGAGGATAGATAACGTTAGAGAGAATCCCCCTTGCCTCTTTGATGATGGAGCATCCAATAGCTACCGTAGATGCTCGCCCCAGACGCTGCTCATTCGTACCAACGACGTCAGGCTGAATGTCTCTCCCGACATGTCGTCCGATATTCATCCGGGGTCAAAAGTGGTCAACTTCGATTCCGATCAGAATAAAATGCTTGAGTCGGCGGCATTTGCGAGATTCCTGCCGGGAGCCTCGGATACGACGAAGATCAGGTACTACGATTATAACGGCAACGGCATATACGACTATCAGGATGAAGTGTATTTGAATTATCCCTCCGGAACGGCAAGCGGCATTGTGACGGTGAACAATGTCCGGCTCTCGGGGCTTGCTAATGTGTCTCCATCTATCTGAAGAGATCGGAATCGTTTCAGGATTTCCGATTTCGACCTGCGATTTCGGCATCCGGGCCGTGGGAGAACACAAATGCGACCTCGGCCCAGGTCTTCTCCAGCAGCTTGCCGTAATGTCCGGCATCGAACTTTGATGCGGTTTCTTCCGTCTCCACCACCCAGCGGGCCGCGTCCAACACTACATGGCCCATCTGCATGCCCGGTGCGAGTGGGATGCCCTGCCTGGCATAACTCCTCCCGACTTCCGGCCTCGGATGGGAGGGAGAACAGCTCCTGCTGCATCCGTTGCACGTAATCGGGCGTATCCTGGGACCCCCGGATCTTGACCTTCCCGTGGAAAGGCGGCCAAAATAGCGGTTGTAAGCTCCGGAGCCGTGGGCCATGGGCAGGAAGACGATCCAGTCGTACTCATCCTAGCTCCGTCAGAATGCCCGTTTCCTTCTCCACGGGCCTCCTTGAACCCACCGGCATCGCCGCCTTCACACAGAGACAGTCCACGATGCCGTGCAGCACCACCAGGCCCGTTCCCTCGGCCAGCTCCTTGATCAGCAGCAGAAGCTCTTGGGTGGCCGTGATCTTCTCATGCACCTGGATCTGGCCGAACTTGGCGTTCCGGTAGCCGGTGTAGCCGAAGCAGGTGACGAGCATCCACTTCAGGATGGGATCAAGACAGCATAATCTGCATCAGACTTCTTGCGCCTCTTGGTCTCGATACGAAGCGATAGCAACGGCGAGATCACGCCGGAGAGGAAACCCGCCTTTTCCGGGTGCACAAGAGTCTCGGGCGAGAGGTTGTACTTGACGATGATGGAAGGGTACCGGGATGTGAAGTCGAACTGGCTCACCTGCTCATAAGGCCGGGCTCCGGCTGGAACATCATGCCGCCCCTGTCTGCGGCCCTCAGCTCGCCAAAGCCGCGCACGCACTCCGCGTCCCTCTTGCGCTAGGGCACGGCCACGCCTCGCCGCAATGCCTCGTAGACCTCATAGCTGGAGATGAGAGTGCCTGGCGTGAAGCGGGCCGTGAGGTTGGGGGCGAGGCCGGAGAGGCGCGAGGCGAGCAGGATTCCCTTCAAGCCCCCTTCCCGGTACGTGAAGCTTGCATGAACGCCATATGCAAAGGGCTTTGTTAATCGTGCGCTCAACCTTTGGCCCATTGGTCTCCAATTCTTGCGCAAATTTGCGAAATCGATTTGCGTTCATGATATCTGAGAAGGATCTCAGCACGGAAGCTAAATACTAGTCATGGAAAAATTTTTTAATGAAGACATATAACTTATACTTATGAAGGAAATTGCTAAAGAAAATAGCTCCCAGGAAAAGCCATTTCAGGACGAATGCTGCAGCATTGCCGAGAGCATGATGGAAGAGATCCATCAGATCATGATCCCGGATAATGCCCTTATGCCATATATAAACAACGGAGACGGAAGGCAAAAGGGTTCTTTAAAAAGAAGGCTTCTGAAGCAAATAAGGCAAGCAAAAATCTTATCAATGGTGGGATAAAACGTCACGATCACCTTTGCCTGATATCGGACCTGTAATGGAGGATAATTCATTTTTTCCTCGCTCAGTTGCTATCATATAAATTGCTTTCATTTAATCATCATAAATGTATTTAATTCATTGCATAAAACGTTAAATATTTCCTTTTGAAAAAACATAAATCTATATTTGAAATCATAATTACTATTCTCAGTCTATCAATATTTAATTTCATTTCAGATTATTTCAAGCAAACTATCGAGATGGAAATATTTGTAATTCAATCATTATCCTATGATTATATTCACTAAGCGAGAAAGCAGAGGAAAAAGCATAAATCGTCACCCCCTTTTTTTCCAAAACATTTAAAATTATTTTATTTGAGTTGAAGCACGTCCAAGACCAAAACTATATATACCATTTTAGTAAGTAATCTATGTGTGAACTCCAGAGGTTGCTTTATCCCGGACTCCTGCGATGAGGTGGAAGCTGACCTGAAGAAATTGGACCATATGCTCCAGGCAGCTCACCGCAGCAACATCGACATAAAGGAGAGCTATGACTTCTACGTCCTGGCCCTGAAGGAGTTCAATAAAGAGAATCTGGCTGACTCATATCTGTATTACGACCGGGCCAAGTACGAGCTGACAAGCAGCATCAATGAGGCCAAATTCAATGTCAAAGGCTCAAAGTTTCACAGCCTGCGAACGCTCTCGTACTTCTTCAAGCTCTACGGCCTCTATGCCGTGATCTTTGGAACCCTGTCCATATTCCTCTTCAGCTACCTCATCTACAGGTATGCAGAGCTGAGCGTTCTCGAAGTTCCGCTCTGGTCTGCGTTCTTCGCGGGGCTTGGCTCATCGGCCCAGATCCTGACCGGCGTCGCGGATGACCTGCGTCGCGACGGCCTGGCGACCAGGTACAAGCGGCTTTGGTACATGGCCATACCGCTGCTGAGCATGGTCTTCGGCTATATGGCTTATCTGCTCTTCAGCTCCGGGCTGATCGCCTTCAATGCCAACTCGCAGAGCAGGGCATTCTCCACCATGTTTGTCTGCTTCCTTACCGGCTTTTTGACGAACTGGCTGATCAACAGGTTGTCGCGGATGTCCAGGGATCTGTGAAGTTATCAAGCGAAGCATAGAGCGATCGATTGCACCTCGCAAAAGACCCGCGCCCTAGCACGGCACTCCCACGTAGATATTGTGCTTGTTGCTGACGATCTGCACCCGCACGCTCCCGCTCGTCGCCGGGCAGTCCATCACCGACACAACACGATTGCGGGCCACGCCCAGCTGCTCGCCGCGCACCCAGCCCGGCGCTTTGATCTCCACCCTGGTCTTCTCTTTCTTCTCGAAGACGGTCGGAACCATGGGCCGCTTGACAATGCCGAAATCCTGGGGCTTCAAGCGCAGCGGGATCGATGACTGCTTCTCCCATTCCTGCATGGTGCGATTGTAATAATGCCACCAGTTTTGCGCCTTGACCTTGCCGGGGGATCTGCCCAGCCGGTAGTGCTCGAACTTCTGAATGCCGAGAGGCGGCCACCTCTTTCCCGCGCCGATCTGCTTCGCGAACTCGATCAGCTTGGGCATCTCGTCATCGTTCACACCCGGAATAGAGACTGGCGCAATCAAGAGATCTATGTTGCTGCGGGCGATTTGCTCAGCGGTCGCCTTGACCTTCTCGATATCAAACCAATCAGCGCCCGCCAGGAAGCGGGCCGTCTCGGCAGAGAGAGCATGAATGGAGAGGTTGATCCTGTCCAGCCCCGCCGCTTCCAGCTCCTTGATCCTCACCTCATCGAGCAGCGTGCCGTTGCTCTGCATGGAGACCACGGCAACCTCTGGAACGGCCTTCAGCTGGCGTACCAGCCCGGCGATCTCGGGATAGAGCATGGGCTCGCCGGGCGAGTCGATGTGGCACTCCACCCCGGGCCCCTTGAAGTGAGCGATCTCCTCAACCGCTTCCATGAGATAGTCCAGCTCCACCTCATAGTTTGTCACTCGCGTCTTGGACGATGGGCCCGCATCCACGGAGCAGAAGGGACAGGAGAGGTTACAGCTGCAGCTGGGGCGGATCTGCAGTAGATTGCTGCCCCGGTCGATGACGCCGAAGTAAAGGCACCCCACCAGAGGAATTTCGGATTTTCGAGTTATATGAAAGAGAGACATCTTGTCCTAGCCCTTGAGCCCGGGAGAAGAAAAAGAGAACGGCTAAGATATCACCATCTTACCGTTCTCCATGCGCAGGGTACCGGCCTGTTTGCTGCCGCTGTTATTGGAGGCATTGAAACTGAGAGCACTGCCTGCTCCCCCTATGCCTACCTTGAAATTGGCCGGGTCCATGATATCCGACGACCAGGCTTCATCCACCCGATCCAATTCTCGTCCGTCCTTGCTGAAGACCAGATCCAAAAGATAGACCCTGGAGGGCTCACCCAGCATCATGAACTTGGTGGGATTCAATCCCAGAACGAGCGTGGCATTTCCCGGCACAAGAGTGCTTTCGACGCTATCCTCACCAAGCTCTTCATCATTATCGTCAACAAAAATTCCGGTCATCCGGTAGTTGCCGGCCTTGGTCACGGACACATTGACACCCACCGCGATCTTGCTGCTCGTCGTGCGGTTGACATAGTCTCCGGTGAGGTACGCTGCCGGCGGCTGGAACTGCTTGGGGTCCCGGTCGATGGTGATATTTTTCTCGTAGCGGTCGATGTAGTTTCCATTCTTGTCGTAGAGGATGAGGTTTTGCACCTGCAGGGGGCCGCATTTGCCCTTCATCCAGATGCTGCTTCCGTTGACGCTCATCTCGATTGGGCCGCTCTTCTGAAGCGTTGCACTCCGGCTTAACAATTCGATCCGGTGTCCGCTGCAGTCCGCCAGCACCGCCTCCAGCCTGAAGTCTCCGGGCGCGGTGACATTCACGCCGAAGGAGAGGTTGAGGCGATCAAATAGGCTGTCGTTGTCGGCATCCTGCACATCTGCCGAGGCAAGGCCCAGCAGAGTTGTTCCGGCCACGACCACGCTCACGGGGATCTCCAGCGTCTGGTTGTCGGAAGAGATTTTTATGGACCCATCCACCCTCAGCGAGGAGGCATTATCGGGAATGGTGAGGTTGGCGTGTATGGTTCCACCCGAGCCGCTTTCAATCCTCTTGGGGCCGCTGGTCTTGATCCAGATCCACCGGTCCTCTGCATATTCCTTTAGCGTTACGCTGAAGGATTGGCCCTGATCTGGAACACTGTATCCGTAAACCTTTACCTTCCAGGTGCCGTTCTCAGGCCTCGTGATCTCCAGAGGTCCGAGGTCGCCCGATCCTAAAGATGCATCAGCAGGCTCGCCTGCCGGATTTTCCAGGACCAGGAGGATACTGCTCTGGTTCCGCTCATCCCGGCTGTTCAGCTTTGCAGATATCTTCTTCGTGCGCTCTGTAACATTTATGGGCTTCTCCCAAACCTCTTTCAAGCCGACGCTGCCTTCAAGCTCCTGCATATCTATGCTATCGATCACGCCCTCGTAGCTCAGGTTCTCCAGGGATTGGCCCTGATTCTCCACCACGAACTGATTTTGGGCGCTCATTCCCGGATATGCCGACGCGATGTTCCATCTTTGCGGTGTGGTCTTTATGAGAGACAACCTGCAATTCAAGGAATAATCGGCCGCCTCGGAAGAATTTTCGCTGTGAACAGCCATTATCCATCTTCCGGAAGGCGGATTCGCCACGCTTATTTCTTCATCAGAGCCGCTCTCTTTGCCTGAGTAGTATTCGCTGGTAGGCGACAGCAAGAAGAGATCGAGATCCGAGTTCGAGCTCCAATCAAGGTTCGCATCCAACTGGCCGGTCCCGGAAGATACATTCAGGTAGTAGTAGTCCCACTGGTTTTTCTCCAATGTGCCGGAAACGGAGCCCTGCCCCATGGAGATATTGCTCGGCTCAGCCACCGTCACACCAATAGGTATGCTCAGGATATCTTTTCCCGCATCCGATATATCGATGGACCCGGCATAGCTTCCCGGGGCCGCCTGGGCAGGAACCGTCATCGAGGCTGCGAAGACCTCCTGATCATTGGCGGCGATATGCTTGGGGAGAGCCTGCAGGGCAACCCAATCGGAGACCTCTCCGGATACTGTCGCCTTCAGGCCATTCCTCTCCTGGTTGCTTGTGAACACGAATCGCAAATTCCAGTCTCTGTCACCCGGAGCAAGCGTGTAAAGCTTCTTTTGGGGCCGGTCGGCCCCCGTATCCAGGCCTACATAAACGCCTTTGCCCGAAGGCAGGTAAGCCCATCTGCCTGCGTTCCACCGGTCGGGAACCACGGCGCAGATGCCGTTATCCTGAACCTGAGAGGAGCGCAGCGCATCCACTAAACCCGCGCCCTGATAGTATTCTTCATATTGCTGACCATTGGTATCATTCAGCTTCTGCGCTCCCCTGATCATGGCCGCCTTCACTCCAGCCGGCGTCAGGTTGCTGTTTTGCTGTAGCAGCAGGGCTGCCAGGCCAGCCGCTACGGGAGTGGAAAGGCTGGTGCCCGACTCCTTGGCGTAATAAACATCTATGTAATCCGGCTTTTCAAGGCCAGGAGGGATCGTGGAGACAATATCCACTCCAGGAGCCACGACGTCCGGCTTGATCCGATCGTCTCTGGTGGGCCCCGATCCTGAAAAGCTGGCCATGTGGCCCCGGTAGTCGGAGGCTCCCAGGGTGATGACCTTGACGCCATCTCCAGGTGAATCGATGAGGCCGGGAGGCAGAGCCAGGACAATTGGAACCAGGAGCAGAAAGACATCGTTCTTCTCGCCCCCCTGCTGCAACTGGGATAGATCTATGGGACTGTTGCCACCGTCTGCCTGGCGGGCGGAGGCTCCTGCTACCTGGCCGCTGGCCTGCGTGCTGTTGCGGTTTCCTGCAGCCACGCAGACCACAACTCCGGCATCAGCCGCGTTGTCGGCAGCCATGGTGATGGGCGGATTGGTCTCACCCAGGTTTATGCCGCCCAAACTCAGGCTCAAGACATCAGCGTCATTGTAAATGGCCCACTCTATTCCGGCTATGATGTCCGACACTTTGCCGTCTCCCTTGCTGTCGATGACCTTTACGTTGAGCAGGCTCGCGCCGGGTGCGACGCCCCTGTACTTGCCGCCGGAAGCCGCACCTGAACCGGCGATGATTCCAGAAACCATCGTGCCGTGACCTAGCAGGTCGTCTGCCGAGACCTCGTCAGTGATGAAGTTCCTCTCGCCGACCACTTTGCCGATCAGATCGGGATGGTTCTTATCAATCCCGGAGTCGAGCACCGCGACGATTACCCCCTTGCCGTTAATTCCCATCTCCCAGAGCTTATCCGCTTTGATATACTGGGCGGGTGATGGAGGAGATGCGGAAGATACAGACGTCACAGAATCAGACGCTGATTCGGATTGGCCACGGGAGATATTCTCACCGGGTGCGGTCTCATTGGGTGCGGAAATTTTAGCAGACTCATCGAGATAGACTCCCTGCACGCTATCGCTCTTTGCGATCTTCTCGATAGCTTTCGGTGTAGCCTCGCCCGCAAGGCCGGGGATGAGATGGTACCTGTATTTGACAGCGAAATCATTCGGCATTGCATCATCCGGCATTGCGTCGGCACCGCTCTTGAGGAGCACAATTACCGGAATCTTTTTGCCGTACCCACCGGACAGTTGTTCAGCCAATGCTGCATCGATCTTCTGGCTTATTCTGCCCTCTTGCGACAAAGAATGCGCAGGCATCGCCAATACATGTGCCGCTAAGATCAAGAGAGCGGCAAAGACTAGAATAGAATTTATTCGAACCATGATCAATCAAACCTTTCGGGTGGTCTCCCCAGATTTCCCCAGGTCAAGATGGATTTCAAGATGGATTTAATGTAAGTAGATAATGCTAAATAAACCTGTGGTGGTTCTACTGGATGGATGATGTTGGACTGGCTGACCGAATACGCTCTCTGGACTGGCTTATTTCTTCTATTGCTCTCGGCTTTGACGAGAAAGAGCCTGGCGGCAGCCCTCGGCTGGGCGATCTTCGGCGTCTTCTGGCTCGGCCAGCCGGGCCGCTACCTGGAAGTGGAGGACTACTTCAATGTGGCTCTTGTCCTGGCGGCGGCTCTCCTGAGCTTTTATATAGCCTGGCTGGTCTTTCGCAAAGGCTTTTCCCGGGCCGGCTACGCCTGGGCGAGCTATGCCGCTGCTGTATGCGGAATCGTCTACTTTCCCTTCGCCGAGATCGAGCCGCTAAAGGCAGGGCTGATCGGATTTACGACAGCCGTCACGGTCCAGACGCTGCAGTATCTCTCCGTTCCCGTGGTGATGCAGGATTGGAATTTGATGTCCCTGAACGGCAAATCGGTGGAATTGATCCTGGCCTGCACGGCGATTGAGAGCATTGCCCTCTTCGCGGGCGTGATACTATCCGTCCAGGCACCGCTCGGTAGAAGGGCGCTGGCACTGGCAGTTTCCGTTCCGACCATCTATGTTCTTAATATAGCAAGAAACGGTTTTGTGCTCATGGCCTACGCCTATAGCTGGTTTGGTGCGGACAGCTTTGACCTTGCGCATAACGTAATAGGCAAGGCCGGTTCGGTGGCCGCCCTCCTGGCCATCTCCTATGTGGTGTTCCTCCTCCTGCCGGAGCTGCTGGCGACGATGGATGAGCTGGCGGCAGAGATCAGGCATCCCGGAGGCGAAGCGGCTTGAAAATTGCTAAAGATTCCGCGGCCTGGATCTCCGTGCCCATCTTTCTGATGGCAGCTCTGGCGGCGGTGGGGAACTGGTACATCTCTGCCGTGGCTCTGGCCGGGTCAATTTTCATGCTCTTCTTTCATCGAGACCCGGATCGCCTGCCCAAAGGGGAAGGCATGGTTTCGCCCGCCGACGGAAGAATCATTCAGGCCACGAAAGAGGGCGTCATCATCTTCATGGGTCCGTCAGATGTGCATGTGAACAGAGCGCCGCTGGATGGAATCGTGCGCAAGACGGAGTACAAGAAAGGCGGGCACTATCCGGCATTCCTGTGCCAGGCCAGCAACAATCAGCAGAACCGGATTGATCTGGAGACGGCCGACGGAATTGTGGAGCTGCGCCAGATTACAGGGACCATTGTGCGCGAGATCATCTGCTACGTTCGGCCCGGCGACCGCGTGGTGCGGGGCGAGCGGGTGGGCATGATCCGCTTCGGCTCCCGGGTGGAAGTGAGCATCCCGGAGAGCTACAATGTGCAGATCAACCTGGGAGACAAGGTCAAAGCCGGAGAGACCATCATAGCGGTGAGGAGCGCATGAATGTTTTTCAGATCATGCGACTGCCCGATGCCTTCACACTTCTCAATGTCGTATTCGGATTTTGCGCTCTGCTGAAGACTGCCCAGGGAACGGATCAGGGCTCCCTGCAGATCGCCGTTATCTTCATAATCCTCGCCCTAGCCGCCGACGGCCTGGACGGGCATCTGGCCAGAAGATTCGGGTCCAGCCCCCTGGGAGCAAACCTCGATTCCCTGGCCGATCTGGTCTCCTTTGGAGTGGCTCCGGCATTCATGGCCCTGCAGGCGTTCCACTTTCCCACTATCGCCTGGCTGGCCGGGATATTCTATGTCATCTGCGGGACACTGCGGCTGGCCAGGTTCAATATCACCAGCAAGAACGATCAATTCTTTGAGGGCCTCCCCATACCCGCCGCGGGAATTGCGCTGTCGGGCAGCGTTCTCCTGGGAAGGCCGACGCTGTCGCTTCTGATGATGGTCCTGCTCGCCCTTCTCATGGTGAGCAGCATATCTTACGTTAAGGTCCGCGATCCAAAGGCGGTCGTCCTGGGCGGTCTGGTCTTTCTCGCCGCCGGAGTCCTCATCTGGCAGCAGAACGACATCATTTATGCCGGCATTCTCCTGATTGCAGTCATCGTGATTTATCTGATGAGCCCGGTGGTGATAACACGCCTACAAAAAGGGAAATAGCCGCTTTCGAGGCGGGCATCAAGCTGGGGGCCCTCTACCACCAGTTCGTAGGAGCGCCCGTGAGCGTAAAGACCGCTTCCAGCCTGGAGACGGCCATGCAGGAGAGTATCTCGCTGCAGCCGTATGTCCGGGCGGTCAAGGTTACGATAAATCGAGAGATGCTGAAGGAGAACGTCTTCGGGTACGGAGAGCTGGAAGGGCGCATGATCATTGCCGAGGTGGAGATTGATTATGAAGGCGAGATCGTGCGGGCGAGGCTGGAATTTGATGAAGGGAAGAACTATCCGCTGATGAGATTGGTGTAGCGGCAGAGATGGTGGCGTGGTCACGGTGCACGTTTGGGGCTCGCGCGGGCGCGCGAGGTTTGACTGATGAGGGGCCGCATTCTGGTATTCCAAGCTAGAGCGTAGCGAAACTCATATATCTATTTCGCTAAAAGAGATAGTCGGGGGTATCAGATGGCAAAAAATCCAATAATAGCAGTAATATTGAATCTCATCATAGCCGGCTTGGGCCATGTTTATCTAGGGCGTCCGAAGCGCGGGATCGTCTTGTTCTTGTTGACCGTCGTGGTTGCATTAGTGAGCGCTGGGATTGGCTGGATCGTTGGTGTTATTCTCTGCTCCTATGATGCATATCAGCTTGCGCAAAATAAGCCTGCGCCATTCGACTTCTTAGATAAATACATAGGAGAATAATCGCTAGGATTTGAGAATGATTAGGATTCTCCGAGAGAGCTACACGCTCGATCGGATTCCTGCAGGCATCCACGCCGCCCAAGCAGCATCCCTGCAACGCAAGCCTGCGGATGTCCCTGCCCACGAGCGGCGCCACACGGGCGAGCACGCACGAGCGCACGAGAGCCGCCGAGCGGGCGGCCCGGCCGTCCTTTGCGCGGGGTCGCAGACGATTCACGCTCTACCGGAATGTGGGCCGGTCTCGACCCCTTGGGGGGCAAGTATCTCGTTAGCAGACGAAATCCTGGATGGATATCAACGAAGAGTGGGTAACCGGACTAATGTATTTATTTATGGTGGCGGAATAATTGCCGCCGGATACAGGGCTAAAACGAATTTACATTGATCTCATTACACTGCCCATAAAAAGATGAAACGAGGTAAAATAATGCTTTTTCCAGATATCGAAACAGATAGACTTATATTAAGGGCATTGAATTCAACTGATCGTGAATTTATTTTTAGTCATTTTAGTGATAATAATGTATGTAAATATTTATATGACAACGAACCTCTATTGCTAATAGGTGAAGTTGAAAAAATCATAAGGTTTTACGAGTCTCCTGAATTTAATGACCATAATAGGTGGATAATTATTAAAAAAGAAGACAACATTATAATCGGAACATGTGGTTATCATTATTGGAATAAGAAAGATAATATTGCTGAGATCGGATACGATCTAGGGAAAAATTATTGGGGACAAGGATATATGACCGAAGCAATGAAGGTGGTATTGGACAACGGTTTTCAAAATATGGGCCTAAACCGTGTTCAGGCTTTTGTATATATTGAAAATGGAAAGTCCTGCAATTTGCTTAAAAAATTGGGATTTAGAAACGAAGGAACTGTAAGAGAAAAGCACTTATATCGTGGTAAATATTACGACCACTTTTGTTTTTCCTTATTAAAAAGAGAATGGAATGAATAACTGATGTAAGTGCTGCCCTTCATGACAGCTTCAAATTGGGGTCCACCGCCAGACGTTGATTAGCTCCGTTCCTAGTTTCGTGGTAACAAGTCAAGGTAAGCGAACTCGAAGAAGCGGCCATGTCAAGATGCTTATTCTAAGAAGTAGATTCGAGCAGTTGGGGACTAACTAATGTCGAAGCAGTCACTATTTTTTACAAAAATTTCGAGGTCAAGGTCGATCGGATTCCTGGCAAGTATCCACGCCGCTCAAGCAGCATCCCAACAGGCCCAGGCCAGCGGGAATGCCCGGCCCACGAGCGGCCACCCGCGATCCGCGCCCGACCGCAACGAGTCGCACCCATGCGTTCCCCAGCCCCCGGAGCAGCCAAACAAGAAGGCTCCGGCCATCGCTACTCGACCACAGGCGACTCACGCAAGGCCCGGATTCCTGCTTGACCAGCCATGCCGCCCAGGGCAGCATCCCGAAGCACCAGGCCAGGTGAGCGACACTCACTGCCGCCACCGGGCGAGCTTGCCACGCGACAGGCCACACGAGCATCGCAGTTTTGTGCAGATGAGAGTTATCGGCTTTCAGTTCTAACCAGCACTTTTTTATTCCAATAGTTCCAGAAATGGGATATCTGGTGAAAGAAAGTGCCCGTAACGAAGTTAGACGACAAGGGGAGAATACTACTGCCCAGTGAGATCCGGAAGGCTGAAAAGCTGAAGGAGGGCGACGAGTTCGCCGTGGACTCCCTGGGAGAAGGTGTCTTCATCTTAAAAAAGATCGACCTGCGATCTCTGCTGGAAGAGGCGATAGAAAAAGCAAAGGGCATCGACCACGAGAAAGTGGAACGAGAGATCGAAGAGGAGAGCAACCACCTTGCTAAAAAGAGATTCGAAGTTTGTTCTTGAAAATAACCTCATAATCGCTGCCATCAAGAGCGGCTGGACGAGGAGTACGGATCTGCTTTTCACTATGATGCTCAGCGATGCTACGCTCTTGGTTGACAAGGAGCTTCTCTTTGAGTATGAAAAGTATATCCAACGGATTCTGGGCATTCCGCATCTGCTCATTCTCATAAATAGCCGCTCGTATCTTGTTGATCCTTCAAATGAATCTCTTCTGGCCTGCAAACCATTTTTTCCAGAGAGCCAATATGCGGACGCGGTTCATGCTGCAACTTGCCTGGAGGCCAGCGCAATTCTGATCACCAACGATGCACACTTCAAAGAGATCAAGAAATCCGGGCTAATCGAGGTTTGGAGCATATCTGAAGCCATTAGGAGAATCCTGTAAGCCTTCACCGAGCAAAGTGAATCTAATCCCGAACTCTCCAGCCACAGGAAGCCGAAATGCAGAAATCCCAATGCAACCGCCAAGCTGCATCCCCGCGGCACCTGGCCTGCAGATGACTCGGCCCACGAGCAGCCACCCGGTGACCCCCGCCCGACCGCACGAGAGCCGCCAAGCGTGCATCCAGCATCCCCGAAGTACCAGCCCAAGGGCGGCCCGGCCATCCGTGCTCGATCACAGGTGGTTCAGCTCGACCGGATTCCGGAAGCAAGCCGCCCCCGATCGCACGCTCCGCTCCTCACAGCATAAGGTGATATGAGGGGGAGGCCGTCGGAGATCCGCTCGACCATGAAGCCAGGAGAAAACGGACCTGGCGTGCATGAATTACGATCTCTCGGCCAGCTTTTTTGCAAGATTCAATGCCTTGATCTCTTGCTCCGACCCTACATTTCCACCAACCTTTTTTTCCATAATTTCATACGTCTGTCGGAAGTTGAGCTGCAAGATCTCCGCTGCTTCTCTGATGCTGATCTCGCCGTCCTTATAAAGCTCTGCGACATAATCTTGGATACCCAGGTTGATTAGCTTTTTCACCGCACCCTCTTCGTCGAGGCCATTTTTCTTCATAAGATCGATTACTTTGTTTAGGGGCTGGTTTCTGGAAACCATCACTTCTCCCATTTCTGGACCTCCGACATGGCTGTGAGATACTGCTTTTTGGATATATGCGTTTTTAAGTTATCAATATATTTAATTGTATCTTCTTTCGATATTTTATTCTTATAGAGAAGATAAACAATTAAAGATGAAGACGTAAGATAAGGAATACCACTTCTGTCAAGATAATTCAGGAATTTTCGATCATCGCTTACAATTAATTCAAATCCCCCGGATCTGTAGAGTTTGAGCGCTTCGAACTCTCCTTTGTCACGCGTCGACTGACCTTGAACCTGAATCATTCCCACATCAATGTTGTGCTGAATCTTATTCGCATCGATGCAGCCTTTGGACTCTGTGACAGTCTCCTCATATACCCTCTTCGGGATAGAGACATCCAGCAAACTCACAATCACTTCCTTAGATCCCGTTTTTGTGAGTTTGATCAGAACATCGGAGTCTACCACGACCTTCATGATTTTTCTCTTAGATGCTCGATCAAATAAAGGTGCTCGTAAGATGCCCAAAGTTCAATGCCCCCCACCCCCTCACCGTCATTCCTCTTCCTACTGCCTCATCGAAGCTCTGAAGCAAACCTCCTGGGGCTCCTTGGCGTCCCGGCGTTTCGCCCGACCTCACGCTCGACCGGATTCCTGGCAAGCATCCACGCCGCCCGAGCCGCACTTCTCTCGCTCTTTGATAAAGTCATAATTCCCTGCCGGTTCACAGCCTTTCGCAAGCCTTATAGCTCTGCAGCGAGAAGTACCTATCATGGCTGGTGCGAAAGAGAAAGCAGTCATCCAGGAATCTACAATTGAGGAAATTGAATCAGACGCCTCTGAGATAAAGGAGTTGGATCGATTGGCTGAAGAGACTCGCAAGTGCGGCATATCCTGGGAAGACCTTAAGGCAGAACTTGGTCTATGAGCTTTCGCGTTCGATTAAACAAAGATATCAGGCCTTTTCTATTATCGCTTCCTCGCGCTCATCAGAAAAAAGTCGGGAAACTAATTGATCGCTTGAGCGAAAACCCTTACCCATCAAGAATTAGATTTATTGATATTTCATCGACCAATTTTGATATCAAAAAGTGTAAAGGCCATCAAACGAGATTCCGGGTGAGACTTGGCGAATACAGGCTTATTTATGAAATAGACGAGGTAAGCCAAATGATTCTTATTCTGAAACTTGATAATCGGGGTGATGTCTATTAGATCCCAAAATTGGGGCTAGACGAAACAACAAGCTCTTTTCGGATTCCTCAAATTATGTGGTCATAGATTTCGATGACATCCTCTTGCTCACCCGGACTTCAAACAAGCGGTGATGCCCGGACCCACGAGCGGCCACCCGGCGAGCACGCCCGACCGCATGAGAGCCGCCGAGCGGGCATCCGGCATCCCCGGATCTCCGGCCCAAGGGCGGCCCGGCCATCCTGCTCGATCATAGGTGATCACGCTCGACCGGCTTCATGCCAGGCATCCAAGCCGCTCAAGCTGCATCCCTTTTCGCACCTCATACTGCAGCTATGCGATAGTTGGTTTCATATGTAGACCAATTAGCTTAGGGGTTGACGCGAAATAAAACACACAAGTTTATATTGTAGAACGTTGTCTTTATAATTATGGATGACGACGATAAATATGGACCATTTTTAAAAGCAATATCATGTGCCGATCCAGTCCAAG
>Ga0074195_1001295_pt1 | contig 36461 bp, 26 predicted proteins | sample EPASupsiteHSE623_FD_64525 | JGI IMG/M metagenome (GOLD analysis project Ga0074195, IMG submission 64525) | Bioremediated contaminated groundwater from EPA Superfund site, New Mexico - Sample HSE6-23 | ecosystem: Environmental > Aquatic > Deep subsurface > Groundwater > Contaminated ... | reverse complement strand
GGAAAATTATAGGGGCGTAGAGTTTTAATAATGGTTTTATAGTTAATTAACTTTTTAAATGTTCGGATCGCCTCTTCGGGGGTAGTAAAGGTGGGAATTTGCTGCGATCGTAAAAACTTCTGCGCTTGATGAATAGCTGGTCCACCGACAAAACTAGTCAAAATTAATTTAGCTGGATACTTTTTCGCTAACCGAGCGATAATCTTAGCGGTTAGTAGAGGTTCGGTAACTGTCTGGGGGGATAAAATAATTAATAAATTGTGAACCGTGGGGCGAGCTAAAACAGCCTTTAGATTCTTAGCATAGCGCGCCGCGTCAGCATCACCTAAAATATCAAAATTACTATCAAGAATTAAATGTTGTTTTCCAATCTCATCGGCGGCTAAAACAGCTAATCCACCCGCATTTGTTAAAACCGACAAACTAGTTGATAGCTTTTTAATGACGCGAGATGATTTTAGAGATGGTAGAATGGTCAGCCAAGAAAAGAGTTTATCTAAACTGTCTAACTCGACCACTCCAGCTCGTTGTAAACCAATCTCAAAAACAGAACTAGCATTAGCCAGTGCTCCAGTATGAGAAGCGGCTAACCTTTGACCAATCGGATTAACGCCCGCCTTTAAAACGGCGATTGGTTTGACTCTCGCCAAACGAGAGACTAAAGACATAAAACGTTGACCATTCTTGATATTCTCCAAATAAGCGACGATAAAATCGGTATTTTTATCTTGTGCTAAATATTGAAGAATCGCATTCTCATCAATCACGGCCTTGTTACCCAGACTAACAAAATTAGCTAAACCCATCTGTCTCTCCTTAAGCCAATCAAGAACAGCTGCCCCCACTGCCCCGGATTGTGATAAAATAGTGAGTCTCCCGGGTTGTAAGTTGGCAGCCGTAAAAGTAGCGTTTAATTTGCGTTGGGTATTAATTAATCCTAGACAATTCGGTCCTAAAATATTTAATTTATATTTTTTGGCCAAATTCTGTAAATCGTTTTCCCGATCCCTTCCAGCCGAATCACTCTCTTTGAAACCAGCAGAAATAATAATAATATTCTTTAATCCGAGACGTCCACACTCCGTAATCTCCGATAAAACGAAAGGAGCGGGGATAGCTATAATTACTAGCAGGGTCTGACGAGCGCTAGTTGGCAACTCGGCTAAACTACGGTAAGCCATTAAACCAGCGATCTTACCACCATTTAAGTTAACGGGGTAAATTCTCCCTCGAAATCCGCCGCGTATAATATTATCCAGAATTTGCCGTCCCAATTTGGTTCGATCACGTGAAGCGCCAATTATAGCGACCGCCGTTGGTTGAAAAAAATTAGCTAAAGACATAAATTATTTTTTAAAAAGCTGCCCCAAAGCGCTGAGGAGCCAAAAAACGACTAAATAGTTAAGATTAAAATAGGCTAAAATAATATTCGGCCAGATTATTTCTAAGACAATAAATAAAGCGAGGGCAACGCTAAAAAAATAAAATAATTCTTGATAAATTATTCTTTTTTTTAACGAAAGATTTTTTGCCATAAAGTTGTTCCTCGTAATTTTAGTTTAATTTCTTTTATTTCCAGATAATCAGAGACTTGACTTTTATCTTGCCCGGGGATTAATTTCAAACCAGGGACGGATATTAAAAAAGTATATTTACCATTTTCCCGATGAACTTCTTGAAGATTAAACTTGGCAGTCGCTTGTTTAACCTCTTCTTCTCTCAAGGGAAAGGCGTAATCAGCAATAATATATTTTACCTGATTATCAGGAGAAAAATGGCGATCGATTTTGCGTACACCCGGATTAAATAAGCTATCAGCGCTTAGAGAAAAAACGCCATTACCTTCCAAAATAACATCATCTTGAGTTAATTTTATTTCCTTCCTTCCTCCCGCACCTAAAACTTGAGAATCAAACAGCTCGTAGGTTCTGGTTAGATTAAATGGCTGACCAGCAAAATAAACTTTTCCTAAACTAGCGGGATTAAAAGTCTTAACTTGAATGTAGGGAGTATCGGTAAACAGGTTTAACTCTCCCGATCCAGAAACTGGCCAGAGTTTATTGATAAAAGCTAATTTATTAGAAGAACTTTGAATTTTTTTAATTACAATATCATCACTCGCTTTAATTTCCACCTTATACACCCCGGCGGTAAGATTATCACCACCGAATTTTAGTTGGCCACTTTCGTTTTTCCCATTGGTGGGATAAGGGTTATTATCTTCCCGCCGCTGGCTAATAATATTTTCTCCCGATGATGTTACCCTAATAACTAGCGGGTCTTGACCTTGATCTTGATTAAGGTCATCAAAATCAAAAACTAATTGCCAGAAACCACCGGGGAAATAAACATAAAACTCATGTGCTCCCCGTAAGGGTTGAGTAATTGTTAAAGGCTTTAAGCTTTGGTAGTCTGGTAAACGATAGGGTAAATCCAAAGGATAATTATAGACTGCGATACAATTAATGATGTCGACCGGGCAATTCTTTAAGTGACCGGAACGCAGATCTTTAAAGAATTCATCTTGATCTTGGTAGAATTTATCAAACTGCAAGACTAAAAATGAATTTTCATCCACTAAACGCGGCCAAGAGAAACGTAATCGATCTAGAATTCTATTTTCTAAGGGTTTAAGTTGATAATGTCCGCTCACTTTGTCTTGTAATACCCCAGCTTCAATTATCGGAGTGGAGGTACTAAGTTGGGATGAATACTTAACCGTCAAGGTTGCTTCTGAAAAACGACGCGGTGTAAACAATGAGAAATAGACAGGATCAGCTAAAATTCTTAATCCCTGTCGATCAGCGATATCAATCCTTTCCCCCGGCTTAAAATCATAAATAAATCCCTTTCCAGAGTGTAAACCACTAGGCCAGGTTCTGGTATAAGTAATTTGCCCAAAAGGGACAATCTTTAAAAATAAAAAACTCGCTATTATTAAACCTAAAAGTGCTAACCAAATAATTCTAATTTTAGTTAGTTTTAACATAATTATATTTTACGCTATTTAAGAGGAAAAAACAAATAAAAAATGCCCCCTTCCAACTAAGAAGAAGGGGGCATTTTTATCTAAAATAAGCTAAATTAATCTATTTACCATAATCAATCCGTTTCTTTCTTCCTTTATATCCTGTACCAGCTGGGATTAAACAACCGATAATCACATTCTCTTTTAAGCCTTCTAAATAATCGATCTTCCCATTAACAGCAGCATCAATTAAGACCCGTGAAGTTTCTTGGAAGGAGGCCGCTGATAAGAAGCTATCAGTAGTTAAAGAAGCTTTAGTAATACCCAGTAAAAGACGTTCAGCCCCAGATGGCTTCTTCAACCCTTGATTAGCTTGATCCCAAACTTCTTCTTCGACGGTTTCACCCGGCAACAAAGTAGTATCCCCTGCTTCTTTAATTAAATAGCGAGAGAACATCTGCCGCGCAATGATTTCTACGTGTTTATCGTTTAAAGGCTGTCCTTGCGAAGAATAGACGTACTGAATTTCTTTAATAATATACTTCTGGGTTTCTAGTCGCCCCTTTAACTTATAGAGCTCACGCAAATCTAAACTACCTTCGGTTAATTGTTGTCCGCGTTCGATCTCATCACCGTCTTTGACCATCAACATTGTCCCCTTAAGAATGGAGAATTCTTTAACCTTGTCTACTTCTTTAGCGATTGAGATATATTTATCGGCCAGTGCGATCCTGCCGGCTGATTTAGCGCGCACCACTTCTGCCCCGACTTTAAACAGCTCAGCATTTTTAGAAACCTCATCGCCTTCTTTCACTAAAACCTTAATTTCTAATTTTTTAGTATCTTTAGTGGTTAGGCCGCCGGCGAGTTTCAACTCATTTATCTTTTCGGAAAAATAATATTTATCATGATCTTTACCTTTATAGGTGATGCTTAAAATCTTAGTTTGTGGATTATTAACGGAAATTTCTTTACCGTCCTTATCCTTAATAATTTTTTGAGCAAATTCTAGCTTTACTTTGCCAGCCACATCAGAAATAAGGGCTTTCTTTTTTGGACTCCGCGCTTCAAAAATTTCTTCCACCCGCGGTAAACCTTGGGTGATATCATCTTGACCGGCTACTCCTCCAGTATGGAAAGTTCGCATGGTCAACTGAGTACCCGGCTCACCAATTGATTGCGCCGCAATGATTCCCACAGTCGCACCCATAGTAACCGGCTTATTATAAGCTAGATCCCAACCATAACATTTAGCACAAACCCCTTTATGCAAATGGCAGTTTAGTACGGAACGAATTACTATAGAGACGATATCGCGGCTCTTGAGAAGCTTAATATTCTCTTCATTTAGAACCTCTCCAGCCTTAAGAATAACTTTACCTTTGACGTCTTGAACGTCCTGAGCTAAATATCGACCGGTAATCCGTTTAAAGAAATCTTCTCCATTGTGCTCGATTTCAGCCCGATTAAGGGTCAAACCCTCCTTATCACCACAATCATCTTCAGAAATAATCACATCTTGAGAAACATCAACTAAACGACGGGTTAAATAGCCGGCGTTAGCAGTTCTAAGCGCCGTATCAGACAAACCCTTACGAACACCGTGAGTAGAGATAAAGTATTCCAAAACACCAAAACCCTCTTTAAAGTTACCTTTAACTGGTAATTCAATAATAGCGCCAGAAGGTGAAGTTACTAAACCTTTCATTCCCAAAATCTGCACTGGTTGAGCCCAAGAGCCACGCGCGCCAGAGTCAATCATGGAATAAACCGGTAAAATATTAGTCAAACCTTTTTTACAAATATCCGCAATCTTATCTTTAGTGTTAGTCCACTCTTCAATTACTTTGGCGTAACGCTCACTTTCGGTGAGTAGACCATCATTATATTGTTCTTGAATTAAATCTACTTTTTTGTTCGCTTCTTCAATTAAACGATCCTTGTCGGGTAAATTCGGCAGATCGCCAAACCCCCAAGACAAGCCGGAACGAGTAATAAAAGCGAAGCTATTATTTTTTAAGCCATCAATAAACTTAACAGTCTCTTCTTCGCCGTAGATTCTTAAACATTCTCTGATTAAATCTTTTAATTTCCCTTTACCAACCACCTCATTTAAGTAACGTAATTTTTCTGGTAAAAGAGCATTAAAGATTAACCGACCAACGGTAGTTTTTAGCATGGCGCCATCATATTTAACGGAGATGGCTTCATGTAAATCGATCCCCCCGCTTTCATAGGCTAAGCGAGCTTCATCTTGATTATAAAAATAATGCATTTCCTCTCTTTCTTTGCCGTCATAACCCGGTTCAACAAAAGTCATATAATAAGTTCCCCAAACAATATCTTGAGCCGGCGCCACGATGGGATCGCCAGTGGCTGGTTTTAATAAATTATGTGAAGACAGCATTAAATCAGCTGCTTCCGCGCGCGCTTCTTTAGTTAAGGGAACATGAACGGCCATTTGGTCGCCATCAAAATCAGCATTAAAGGCGGTACAAACAAGCGGATGGATTTGGATCGCTTTACCTTCAATTAATATCGGACGAAAAGCTTGAATACCTAAACGATGTAAAGTCGGCGCCCGATTTAATAGAACATAAGAACCCTTAATAATTTCTTCTAAAATATCCCAAACCTCATCATGTCCGGCTTCCATATATCGAGAGGCACTCCGGACATTATGAACAATTTCTCTTTTAATGAGTTGGGAGATGACAAACGGCTTAAATAATTCTAAAGCCATAATTTTTGGCAAACCGCATTGATCCAAATTCAATTTAGGATTGACCACAATTACGGATCGACCAGAGTAATCAACACGTTTACCTAATAAATTCTGACGGAAACGACCTTGCTTCCCCTTTAAAGTATCGGCTAAAGATTTTAACTGACGTTTCTGACCAGTGGAGGCGGTGACGGTTTTAGTATGACGAGCACTGTTGTCGATCAAAGCATCAACTGCTTCTTGCAACATTCTCTTCTCATTACGACAAATAACTTCTGGTGCATTTAAATCAATTAATTGTTTCAAACGATTGTTACGATTAATAATGCGGCGATAGAGATCATTTAAATCAGAAGCAGCGAAACGACCACCATCAAGAGCCACCATTGGTCGCAAATCGGGGGGGACAACGGGCATAACCGTCATGATCATCCATTCGGGTCGGATATTATTATTGCGAAAACTTTTAAGTAATTTCAAACGTTTAACCAACTTCTCTTTTTTGGAATCAACCGCATCAACTAACTTCCCTTCTAAATTTTTAATACTTTTCTCTAAATCAATCTTAATGAGTAATTTGCGAATCGCTTCCGCACCAATCGCGGCTTCAAAAATATGACCAAATTTTAAACTTAAACTTTGATATTGTTGTTCCGATAAAATAAGGAGTGGCTTTAATTCCTTTAATTCTTTCTGGACAGTCCCGAAATCTTCTTCTAGGCGCGCCAATTTATCTGCCTTTAGCTTTACCGTTTCTTTAATTTCTGGGTGATTATCACCAGTCTCCGGATTTTCTTCTTTAATCTTTTTAATTTGATTACTATATTCATTATCAATCCCCTTAAGCTTGGATTTATACTCCGCTTTAATTTGTTCAATAGTCGCTTCCTTTAAATTTTCATCAACTTCGGTGACAATAAAACTAGCATAATAGATTACTTTTTCTAAAGACTGAATTCCTAAATTTAATAACAAGCCAATCTTAGAAGATAGCCCGCGTAAGAACCAAATATGAGAAACCGGCACTTGTAAAGTAATATGGCCTAATCGTTCCCGGCGTACAACACTCCGAGTTACTTCCACGCCGCATTTATCACAAACAATGCCTTTATAACGAATCTTCTTATATTTGCCACAAGCACATTCCCAATCTTTAGTGGGGCCAAAAATCTTTTCACAAAACAGGCCATCTTTTTCTGGCTTCTGCGTGCGATAATTAATCGTTTCCGGTCGGGTGACTTCACCATGCGACCAATCCATAATTTCAGCCGGACTGGCCAACTTAAGGCGAATGGCGGAGAAATCGCTAGTTTTTATTGGGTTTAACATATGTTATAGATTGAAAATTAAAAAATTAATGGGAAAATTATTCTTCGCTTTTTTCACTATCAGCCAAATCAACAATCACTGCTGGCTTATCATAAACGAATTTATCATCTTGCTTAATTTCTTCATCAATTTCTGTGACTACTTCTGAGGCTGGTTGATCGCCTGGGCCACCCAATAATTCAACATTTAAGCCTAACCCTTTGAGTTCCCGAATGAGAACGTTAAAAGATTCAGGAACATTTAATTTCTCAATTTCCTCTCCCTTAATAATAGATTCATAGGTCTTGCTTCGGCCGGGAACGTCGTCAGATTTGATTGTTAGCATCTCCTGAAGAGTATGAGCGGCACCATAGCCTTCCAGCGCCCAAACTTCCATTTCGCCGAATCTTTGGCCACCAAACTGGGCTTTACCACCGAGCGGCTGTTGGGTAATTAAGGAATAGGGTCCAATTGATCGTTGGTGGATTTTATCTTCCACCATATGATTTAGTTTTAAAACATATTTATAACCCACGGTAATCGTGTGATCATAAGCCGAACCCGTCTTGCCGTCATATAAAGTGACTTTACCATCTTCAGGCAAACCAGCCGCTTTTAATTCATCTTTAATCTGTTGTTCGGTAATACCATTTAAGGCTGGGGAAACAACCCGGTAGCCAAGTTTGTTAGCCGCAAATCCTAAGTGGGTTTCTAATAATTGTCCCAAGTTCATACGAGAAATAATACCCAAAGGAGACAAAATCACATCAATCGGTGTTCCGTCAGACATATAAGGCATATCTTCCACTGGGACGACCTTGGAGATAACTCCTTTATTACCATGACGACCGGACATCTTATCGCCCACTTGAATTTTCCGCAGATTGGCGACCGCGACTTGGATAGATTTTAAAACACCCGCTGACAATTTATCACCTTCTTCGCGCGAAAAGATTTTAATATCCACGACTTTACCGTGTTCACCGTGTTCAAGATATAGGGAAGAATCACGGACATCCTTAGCTTTCTCGCCGAAGATAGCCCGTAATAATTTTTCTTCCGCCGATAAAGTGGTCTCACCTTTGGGGGTGATTTTACCCACTAAAATATCGCCCGAAGAAACTTCAGCTCCAATTCTAATAATACCGTCCTCGTCTAAGTTTTTTAATTTCTCTTCTGAAATGTTAGGAATATCATTAGTAATTACTTCGGGGCCGAGTTTAGTATCACGAACATCAATCGTATAATTTTCGATATGAATTGAGGAATAAACATCATCTTTAACCAGGCGTTCCGAAATAATCACAGCATCTTCGTAGTTGAAGCCTTCCCAAGTCATAAAAGCGACTAAAACATTACGACCCAATGATAATTCACCATTATCAATCGCCGGACCGTCGGAAAGAATGTCACCCTTTTTCACTTTTTGCCCCGCTTCCACCACAGGATGTTGATTAATACAAGTGGAAGAATTAGAACGTAAAAATTTGTTTAAATGATAGGTGGTAATCTGCCCCTTCTTGTCTTGTAACTCAATCGTCCCCGCATCCACGCGCGTAATTGTCCCATCATCTTTAGCAATCACCACATGTCCGCTATCCCGAGCCGCTCTTTCCTCAACTCCAGTACCAACAATCGGCGCCTCGCTTTTAATTAAAGGCACAGCTTGACGTTGCATATTAGTACCCATCAGTGATCTTTGCCCATCATTATGTTCCATGAAAGGAATTAAAGAGGTGGCAATGGAAATAATCTGGTTGGCAGCTAAACCCACGAAGTCAATCTTATTCGCCTCTTCGACGCCCGGCTGACCGTGTTTTCTGACTTCATATTTATTGACTAGAAAATAACCATGTTCATCGGTCGGAATAGTCGCATCAACAGTAATATATTTTTCTTCTTCAAAAGCATCTAAATAAACAATCTCATCAGTGGTTCGACTTCCTCTTTTTTCATGAGCCACACGACGATAAGGCGTTTCTAGAAAACCGTAACTATTTAAACGAGCATAGCTGGCTAAGTGACCAACTAAACCGATATTTGGGCCTTCGGGAGTCGCAATCGGACAAATACGACCGTAGTGAGTAGTATGAACATCGCGGACATCAAATCCCGCGCGCTCTCGAGTCAAACCGCCCGGTCCCATAGCTGATAAACGACGCTTATGTTCTAGCTCAGCCAACGGATTGGTTTGATCCATGAATTGGGATAGCTGAGAGGACATAAAGAATTCTCGCACCACACCAATCACCGGTCGGGCGTTTACTAATTTAGAGGGTGTCAGTGAAGTAATGTCTGAAGTCGACATGCGATCTTTAATAATTCTTTCCATTCTAGCGAGACCGACTCGAAAACGATTTTGGATTAAACCACCGACCGCGCGAATGCGCCGATTACCCAAATGATCAATATCATCTTCTAGTTCTTTAGTAATATTTAAACGAATTACCTCTTTGACGATTAAAACCAAATCTTCTTTGCGTAAAATACGATTTTCTTTCTTATTAGCCGGTAGATTTAAAGTGAAACGACGATTTAATTTATAACGCCCCACTCGACCGAAGTCATAACGGTCAAACCGGAAAAACATGGAATGAATTAATTGTCGGGCATTATCAACGGAAGCAAGATCTCCCGGACGAATACGACGATAAACTTCTTGTAACCCTTCAGCTTCATTTTTAGCGGCATCTTTTTCAATCGTCGCTTCTAAAAATGTTTTCTCATCTTTATTTTTTACTAAATCAACATCTTGGAATAATTTAATTAGCTCTTCGTCATTAGCATAACCAAAAGCACGCAACAGCGAAGTGACCGCCACTTTACGTTTGCGATCAATTCTTACCCAGATAACTTTGTTAGAATCGGTTTCGATCTCCAACCAAGCACCACGATTCGGAATGATTTTAGCACCATAACATTTTTTACCCTTAATAAATTCGGCCGTAAACATTACCCCAGCGCTTCGAATTAATTGAGAAACAACCACTCTTTCAATACCATTAATAATAAAGGTTCCTTTATCAGTCATTAGCGGGAAGTCACCCAAAAAAACCTCCTGATTTAAAGCCCGATTAGTTTTTTTGTTAACTAGCCGAGCCTTAACTCTTAGAGGTGCTTCGTAAGTAATATTTTTTTCTCGACTTTCTACTTCCGAGAACTTTGGTTCATCTAAATAATAGTCCTCAAAATATAATTCTAAGTCACGACCGATAAAATCAGTGACTGGGTTAATCTCATCAAAAAGCTCAGCGAGTCCCTCTTGCAAAAACCAGCGGTAGGAATCCTTCTGAATTTCGATCAAGTCCGGCATGGGCATAGCTTCAGCCAATTTGGAGAATGATTTGCGCTTAGACATAGACTTATGTTTTTAGATAAAAAATAGAAGAAAAAATAACAATAATTTCTTTAACAAAAAAATCCCAACCCCAATTTGGTTTGAGTTTCTCGTGTTATTTAATTAATTATTGTTTTGATAAATCACTTTTTTTTAATAAAAAAGTGTTAAAGATATGTTTATATTATTATAATTACTTAGTTTTGTCAATACACATCTTATCCACAATCGCTATTCTGGCTGCCTCTCTTTCATCCCAGGGGATATTTTGCCCTTTAGCCACACAAATGGCTTGCTCGGCTCCCTTACCAGTTAATAATACTAAATCATCTTTCTTGGCTAATTCTACAGCTTTTTTGATTGCTTCTTGACGATCTATAACCTTAAATAAATTCTTATCTAATTCTTTGCCGCTATTTTCGGCTCCGGCCACTACTTGGTTAATAATTACCAGAGGATCATCATCATAAGGGTCTTCATTAGTAACAACCACTAAATCGGCTTTGAGACCGGCAATTTGCCCCAAAATCAGACGTCGTCCCTTATCACGCCCCCCTCCTGCTGAGCCTAGAACATGAATAATCCTGTGATGAGGAATAAGAGCCACAGTTTGATATAATTTTTCAACTGCTTTGGGTTCGAAAGAGTAATCAACAATCACGGTAAAATTTTGTCCGGCATCAATTTTCTCTAACTTGCCAGCTAAATTTTTAACTGACTCTAGCCCGGCTCTAATCATTTCTGGTTCTAAACGTTGATTCAAACCAACCGCATACGCTGCCAAAGCATTGAAAGCGTTGAACTCTCCTAAAAGAGCTAAATTAATTTTTTGTTCTTTTGCTGCCGCGCTAGCGGTAAAAGAAGTGCCTTGAGCCGTAGCGACAATTTCTCTCCCCTGGACCAAAGAAAAATCTTTAACTCTGGCTTCGCTGGCCAAATTATTTTGAAATGTTTCTGGATTCGCTTCCGAGTTAAAAGAATAGACTAATTTCGCTTCACTCCAAAAATTTAAGAAATAATCGACCTCAGCGTCATCGCCATTAACAATTATGGTTTTAGCAAGACGATGAAGATCTAATTTCTTTAAACTACTTTTTGGACGAACGACTTGATGGTTTTCATTAATATACTTAGTGGCACCATGATGAAGATGGGCAAACAATTTTCCTTTAGTTTGTTTATACTTCTCAAAACTACCATGAGCCTCGATATGCTCAGGATATAAACTAGTAAAAACGAGGAGGTCATAATTAATAAAGCGATGACGAAACTGCTTAATCCCTTCGGAGGTTGTTTCGACAATGGCATAAGAGCAACCGTTTGCGACCATATCTCGGAGAATCTTCTGAATAAAAAAACGCCCCGGCATAGTCATTTTTTTGTCATTCAACCATTCTTGATCACCATTGGAAAATACCGCCGTGGAGGTAAACCCAGTCTTATAGCCAGAAGCGGCTAACATCTTAGCGATTAAATACACCAAAGATGTTTTGCCAGCTGTCCCTGTAACACCAATAATAATCAACTTTCGACTAGGAAACTTGTAGACGACGGCGGCCAACCAGGCCATTAAAAAATGGTAGGGCGACTGTAGAGCTTTGAAAACCCGGCGAGGGATTAACCTTTTGATTAGATTAAGCATATTAATCATTATAACAGAGTTTTAAAAAATAAAAAAAGAGGACAGAATGATCGATTAATAAAAAAACCGCCCCGATTCCGAGAGGCGATTTTTTTTAACTAATTATTAAAATCCGGCGAGTTCTTAGCCAAGTTATTTAGCGAAGAACATTTCATCATCATCATTAAACGGGGTATTCTTTTTAACCGGTTTTTTGTCTCTAATCTCTTCCAGAATTTCATCTTCATCATTAATTACCTCATCTTCTTCGGCTGGAGTTAATTCTAACTCTTCTTTTATTTTTTGAGAAGCTTTAAGAGACTGGGAAACAAATGGTTCTTCACTAGCCTCCTTATTTTCAGGTTCAACCACTTCCTCTTCTTCCAGCTCAGTAACCTCCGGCTCATCACCCTGGAAAACAAGCGTATCATCATTCCCTTCTTCTTCATCTTCACCTAAATAATTATCAGGGGCACTAGCCTCGGCGCGATTATGAACTGGCAAGGCACTGATTGCTCCACCCATCGCTTCGTACTGATCACGAGAGATCATTACTTCGCGTGGCTTAGCCCCATTACTAGGGCCAATGATACCAGCTTCTTCTAACATGTCTAGAATCTTAGCCGCCCGGCCATAACCAATTGATAAACGCCGTTGTAACATGGAAGTTGAGGCCTTGCCCGCTTTAACAATAATATCTTTAGCTGCTTCAAATAATTCATCTTCATCGCCATGATTACCATCTAAACCAACCCCAGCATTACCACCTACTTTCTGACGATCGGTTACACCATCTAAATATTCGGCTGGCCCACTCTTATCTTTAATATAATTAACGACATCATTAATTTCGCTATCACTTAAATAAGCGCCCTGAATTCTTTTCGGTTTAGAAAACTCAGCGGCCATAAACAACATATCGCCCTGACCTAATAATTTTTCCGCGCCCGAAGAATCTAAAATCGTTTTAGAATCTACTAAGGAAGCGACTGAGAAGGCGATTCGCGTTGGGATATTAGCTTTGATTAAACCAGTAATGACATCAACGCTTGGTCGCTGGGTCGCCAAAATTAAATGGATACCAATCGCTCGTGACATTTGAGCTAAACGAATAATCGCGGCTTCCATGTCTTTACCGCTGGTCATCATGAAATCGGCTAGTTCATCGATAATGAAAATAATATAGGGTAACTTTTCTTTAGCCGTGGCATTATATGATTGAATATTACGTTTACCGGATTTATTTAAAACATCATAACGGCGTTCCATTTCATTTAAACACCACTTTAAAGCATTAATGGTTTTATTAACATCTGTAATCACCGGGGTGAGCAGATGGGGAATGCCATTATACGTGGGTAACTCCACCCGTTTTGGATCAACCATGATAAAACGCAAAGCGTCAGGATCATTTTGATAAAGCAAGCTAACAATAATTGCATTAAGACAAACTGATTTTCCGGAATTGGTTGCCCCCGCCACTAAAAGATGAGGCATGCGTGTTAAATCATACAGCCAGGCTGTACCGGCGACATCTTTACCTAAAGCGACAAATAGATTATTTTTCCGGTTTTTAAAAACACTATCTTCTAGAATCTCACGCAGACCGACAATCGCCTTAGCCTTATTAGGCACTTCAACACCTACTAAAGATTTACCAGGGATCGGGGCTTCAATTCTAATTGGATGAGCGGCCAAAGCCAGACTTAAATCATTATTTAAAGTCGTGATGCGTGATAGTTTAACCCCTTCCGCCGGTCGAAAGGTATATTGGGTAACGGTCGGACCAACTTTTGTCTCATCCATTTCAACATCAATCCCAAACTTTTCTAAAGTTTTTTTAATCTTCAAGGCATTGGTTTCCGTATCGCCGCCAATCGCTTTAGAAAATTTATTGTTTAAAAGTTCTAAGGGCAAATCAATTTTAATTGAACGTTTTGGCCAAACAATTTTTTCTTGAATTTTAATTTGGTTCTTTTTGGTGATTGGAGCCTCGCCATCAATCAAATCATCTTTCTCAACTATTTCAGCGGAAACCTCTTTTTTCTGCCAAGCATTTAAAACTTCCTCACGCGCTTCGGCCACAAATTTCTGGCCAGCATTTTCTTCTTCCGGCGAGGAAGAAAAAAGATTTTTGAAGAATATCGCGAAAGGTTTAATAATCTTTGCGAACAAGCTTTCTCGACCAATTATTTTTTCCAGAGAGGTGTTAAAAACAAGCACAAGAGAAATTAGTAGTAGGGCGATGAGGACTAAGACCCCACCCCAAAAACCAAAAACATAGTAAAACAGCTGACTCAAATACAGACCAATGTACCCGCCACCTTGACCGGCGAGAACGGCTGTCACTTGGTTGATAGGGTCAATAAAGAAATGAAATAAAGTTTGGTAGGAAATAAATAGTAAAAAGAGCCCTAAATAGTCAGTAAACTTTAAGGGTTTCTTCGCCTTACGGATTAGAATTAAAGCCCAATAAAGAAGGATGAACGGAATAAGCCATTTGCCAAAACCAAAAACAAGTGTCAACCATTTTGAAATAAAACTACCAAAGTGGCCAGACAAATTAAAAAGACCTAGTAGGCTAACTAGACCCAGTACGGCTAAAATTACAATAATGATGCTACGCTTAGCCTTAGCATCCAAATTGAACTCTGGCAGGGCGAGGTAATCTAAAGGGTTGGTTGATTTTTTTCTTCTGCCCATATTAATCAAAAACTTATTATATGACCCAGCGAGCTGGGGACACTTTGATTATACCATATTATAATGAAAACTCCCCAAAATTCTCTAAGTTAGTAAACCGCACTTTAATTAATCTCAATATCAATAAATACCGCCTGGGGAACTTTGGCGCGGATCTTTTTCTCAATCTCATCGATTTTCCGACCAACGAGACGTGGCACACGATCCATATAATCAACCGAGAATTTCATAAAATTCTCATAGCTTTCCTTTACCTCCTCATATTCATTCTCTAAAAAATGATGCTTATTAAATTCTTTCATGAGCGCCGAAGCGTTAAACTCCACATCACATTTAATTAAATACTTATCAACATCTAAAACTGCTGTTTTAAAATCTAAGACTTTTTCAATAGTCGGATCGCTATTTAAAATATCTAAAACTATTTCTTCTGTTTCTGCAGGAATACATTTAGTAATGAGGAAATTACGATTTTTAGCAATTAGAATAATCGCCGCCACACCCAACAGAGCCCCAATTGTAATGGAACCAAAGGCATCCCAAAATATTTGACCGGTTACTCGAGCTAAAATAATACTGAGTCCGGCGACACAAACACCAATCACTGCTAAGCCGTCTTCATAAATAACCGCTAGAGTCGTCGGATCGGCTTCTTTAAAAATAATCCGCCATTTCTGATTAGGAAAATGTCCTTTTACGTCCCGGTAAGCAAGCCAGAGAGTGAAAGACTCAATAATAAAAGCGGCTAATAAAATATAGAGATTCCAATTACTAAAATGGATTTCCGGTTTTTTAATTAAAGCGTGAATTCCATGATAAACAGTCACGCCGCAGCCAATAAAAAAGATGCCACAGGCTGAAATCATGGCCCAAATAAATCTTTCCTTGCCATAGCCGTAAGGAAAGAGATGATTTGGCTTTTTAACTGATTTACGCACACCAATGATTAAGAGCGATTGATTCGCAGTATCAGCCAAACTATGAATGGCTTCAGAAAACATCGCTCCGGAACCAGTTAGAAGAAAACCGATGAATTTGGCAACACAAACGGTGGCATTACCGGTAAAGGCAGCGATGACTGGTAAGAGACCGGAAATCTTATGAGGGCTAGCAGACTGAGCAGAAAGCATATTTATAAATTTAAATTATTCTTGATCTCACCAAGAAAACTAATTAAACGCTGACTAATTTGATGATTTATCTGGGCTAACTTGCAGCGATAAGCGGCACTATGTTTTATAACTTGCTTAGCGCGATGTAGCAATTCCCCACTAGCTAGCTCGGGCAATTCGACGACCAACTCAGGACAACCAATAAAGCGAGCAAAATTACGATTGCGCAAATCATAAGCGACATTAATTTCCGGTGTCCCTGCTCCCACTGCTAGGACACAAGAATGAAGCATCATCCCAACCACTAAATCTAAAGAGGCATAAAAACCTTTTTGGTGGTGAGGTTCAAAATCAATGATTTTCAAATTTTTAATTTTAAGCGCGGGGTAAATTCTATCTTCACCGGGATGATGTTTCAAATAATAGATCTGAGCATTATAATTCTCTTGAAAATATTGGGCTACTTCCCGGTAAGCTTGAAGAATGTCGTCGCGCCACTGACCGAATCCCAACCAACCAGAGTAGTTTAAATTTAAACCGAGTTTAAACCCGGGCTTTATTTTCTGGGGCTTAATTTCCGATAAACAAAGAGCTGGATCACCCACAACTCTAATTTTATTAGCATTCGCTCCAAACTTAACTAAAAACTTTTTCGTGTAATTCTCGCGCACCCCGACTAAACGGGCTTTTTTAATTAAAGCCAGTAAACTAGTCCTGGCGATCAAGTTTAATGGTCTCGCCCCAACTTCCCGAATATACCCGGCGCCATAAATAAACAGCGGCTTTTTAATCTCCTTAATCATCTTAATAGAAAAAGGTAAAAAGTAAGAATAGAAGATTCCTCCGCCACCTAAAACAATGAAATCCGCCTGATTAAGCGACACCGTCTGACGGGCATCATGTTTCTTTAAAATTTCCACGGGAAAATCAATAATCCTCGCCTGTGGCCAAAACATTCTTAACTGTTCCTGAACCGCTAAAACAATCCCCTGATCGCCCTTATTAGTCTGATCCCAAACGTGAATATGAGCAATTGTCAGGGGTTTAAATTTTTTTGTCAAAGCTTTGGTCATAGGGCTATCTTAAAGACCGAGATTCTTCTTTACTTGATTTAAAAGTATGGCCGCCCTGGCTTCATCGTGATCAAACTTTAAAAATAAATAAGTGGCCGTTCGAATAGCCGTCCAATTATAGTAGAGCTGGAGATGTTCTTCGACTATTTCGGTTCGTTGGCGAGCGGAAATTTTGAAATAGGTGTCTAAAAACAGATTTTTCATTTGGTGAGCGTAAACTTCATCACCCCCTTTATTGATAATTTTATATTCGAGTTGCTGGACGAAAGAACCTAGATCACGAGTAAAGTCACCCAAACAAAAATCCGTAAAGTCAATTAAACCTAAGTGATGTTTGACGGTTTGGAGAATATTCTCGGGATGGGCATCGCCGTGGATTAAAGATAAAGGGCCGGATACCGAGCTATCATTACTGAGAAATTTTTCTTCGGCACTGATAAATAAACCATAAATCTTTTCTAGATCTGACTTATATTTATTACCATAACGATTAGTAATTTCCTGTAAAATATGCGGCACTCCGGGAATAACTGTCTTAATCCGAGAATTAGCCGGATTAAAATTGGCTTCGGAACTAACCGGCAGGGCATGAAGTTTGGCAAATAGTTCGGCGGCTCCAATAATAATTTTTTTAATGGAAACTTGATCCTTATTTTTAATGAAATGAAGAAGATTTTCACCTTTTAAACCACGATAAAAAGTTCCATTAAATTCGGGAGAGAAAAAAAGCGGACGCGGTAAATCGACGCCGTGACCCGGTAAGTTTTTGTCCCATAAATAGCACAAGGCTTTATAGACATTCTCGCGCGGTTCACTGCTATGAGCGGAACAAACTATCGGAATTTTAACTATTCCTCCAGCCGGGGTTAAGAAATAAACATTAAAACCAATTACCACATGATAAGTTGTCTCCCAGACTAATTCTTTGTAAGGATAAATATCCACCTGTTTAATCGCCGTAAAAGCGGGATAGAGAGGGAGAACCTCCTGACGCAAAAGCTCTAAAACAAATTGTTCATCAAATAAAGATAAAATTTTATTCATATTGTTTTTTCCAATGTTTTTTCCAATGTTCTTCCCAAATCATTTTTTTTATTTTTAAATAATATTTTTCCGCTTCCAATTTAGCCCGTTTAGTCTTGGGGTCGAAGAAGGAGCGTGCAGCTCTAATTAAATCCTCCAAACCGCGCTCAATGTCATCCGGGCTCCAGGCATAAGGACCAAAAACTGGTTTAAAATCACGCGCACTGGCCCACCAAAAAGTACAACTCGCTAAACCGCGCGTTAAATGCCAACGATGCCAATAAATATTTTTATCTTTCTTATACTTCTCCCCTAGCTCCAGAGCGAGCTTGGCTAATCGCCAGAGTTGATTATGGATTCTATTACCTTTAGCCGCCCAAAGATTAAAAGGCTGATTGCGGCGCACTTCGGCAGGCGTAGATTCCCAAGAGGCGGGCCAGATTTTAATTTTAACTGCTTTTTTCTTGGCTAATTTATTAAGAAAACGAGAAATAGTAATTGTCTGGAGTTCTTTTATTTTAACAATTTTTTCGATTTCTCCAGTAGGATCTTCATGCCGTAAACCATAGAGTTCAGCATCAGTCGCAGTAATAATTATTCTTTCTTTGATAGTTTTAGGATCGGCTTTGGCCGAGAATAAAGGTAAAAGTTTATCGGGCGGATAAGCACTCGATAAATCGCGCTGGCGAAAAATGATTTTTAAACCACTATTCTCATCAAGGTACAACTGGGAAGGATTAGAATGACGATTAGCGCCACCACTGAAAGCGATCTCATCCAAAATCAACCAGGAGTACCCAAGTTTTTTTACTAATCGAGCCACTGCCGGAGAATACGCCATTTCTGGTAAAAAAAATCCTTCCGGTTTTAAACTGGCTCCAAAATGTTTTTTTAAAATCTTCTGGTTAGTTTTAATTTGACTAATCACTTCCCCTTCCGGTAGTAAAGGCAAAAAACCATGGTAAGCGGCCGAGCCGGTCAGTTCCACGCGTCCCTTTTTAACTAAAAATTTAAGACGATCTAAAAAGGCCGTCTCTTTTTCTTCAGCTAAACGTTCTAATAAGCAACCGGAAACATTGAAAGTCATTCTGAGATTAGGGTGCTCTTCCAAAAGACGTAACAATCGCCAATAGCTTTTATCAAGCGCTTTACGAATGTTATAAAACTCCGCATTAGCCGGTTGATAAAAATGTAAAAAGTTTAACCACAACATAAATTAACTTTTAATAGCTTTTTTATAAAGCTCTAAATATTTTTTAGCCGGAATCTCCCAGCCATTGGACTGTTGCATCGCGCGCTTCACTAAATTGCTCCAAACGATTTGATGTTTATAGTTTTCTAAAGCGCGCACCATCGCACCATATAAATCAAATTCATCTTCATTTTTAAAAGTGAAGCCGGTCCCACGTTGGCGCAAAGGAGAAAAATTCTCGACGGTATCATATAATCCGCCGATTGCTCGAACAATCGGAATACAGCCATAGCGCATCGCAATCAACTGATTAATACCGCAGGGCTCATGATTGGAAGGTAATAAAAAGAAATCGGCTCCCGCATAAACCAGGGTTTCATATTTTTGATTTTCTTCATGAGAAGGAATCACTACTAATTTTTGGGGAAATTGCCGAGAAATTCTTTGGAGCTCTTTAATGTATTGCTTGTCTCCGGAACCAATAATAATAAATTGGATTTCCAATTTTAAAAGTTTTGGTAGAATTTTAATTAATAATTCAAAACCTTTCTGAAAAGTAACCCTCGAAGTGGCGCAGAAAATTGGAACATTCTTATCAACTGGCAAACTAAACTTCTTTTGTAACTGTCCCTTATTATCAATCTTAAAGGCTGGACTTTTGAAAGAGTAGCGCTTTGGTAGTGTCTGATCTTTCGCTGGATTATAGGTATTATAATCGATACCATTAACAATCCCCAACAAGCGTTTAGCGCGATTTTGTAAAATTCGATGTAAATCTTGACCAAATCTTTTGGTTAAAATTTCCTCCCGATATTGTTCACTGACCGTATTAATATAATCCGCTGATAGAATCGCTCGTTTAGCAAAATTAACATATTCTATTTTTGGATCATCTAGATGAGGAATTTTACTGCGACCATAATCTTTGTTTTCCGGGGCGATTTCCCACCAATTATGCCCAAGCTGAAAAATTAAATTGTGAATAGTAAAAATTGTTTTCGCCTGCTTGAGTGTTTTGGAATAACGAAAATCAGTTTTTAGATAGTAAGGAATTAATCCGGTTTGCCAATCATGACAATGGATAATGTCCGCGGAAAATTTGAGTAAAGATAAAAGTTTTAAAGAAGCGACATTAAACACTAAAAAACGAGCGTTTTCTCGACTGGAACCATAAAGATGACGGTGCTTAGAAAAAAATTTTCGACACTCAATAAAATAAATTGGTAATCCCGTCATTAAATAGCCCCGCCAATAATTAATCTTCACTTTTTCTTGAGAATTTAAGCGCAAATTGACCTTAGAAAAAACTAGTTGTAATTTATTTTTCTGGGGATCGATTGATTTCCCATATAGAGGAGTGATAATAATCACTTCTTGGCCAAGACGATGTAAAGCCTTGGGTAAACTACGAGCGACATCACCTAAACCACCCGTTTTAGAAAACGGGGCAACCTCGGAGGCAATATGAACAATCTTTAACTTTTTGGACATAAACGACAATTTAAAGCGCAGATGGCAATCGCCAAAGCGTCCGCGGCGTCATCCGGCTGTGGTAATTCGCGGAGATTAAGCATTAATTTAACCATTTTCTGCACTTGTTTCTTAGAAGCCTGACCATAAGCTGCTACTGCCTGTTTGACCTGAGCCGGCGTATAATCAATGATCGCTAATTTATTTTGTTTCAAAGTAAGTAAGACTACGCCGCGCGCTTGACCCACAATAAGCGCGGTACGCACGTTCTTATTAAAAAATAATTGCTCAATCGCGGCAATATCAGGTTGATATTTTTTAATAATTTTATCTAACTCTTGATGGAGCGTCTCTAGACGAGTAATTAAATCAACCTGGGCTTTGGTTTTGATTGAACCATAAGCCAAACAAGAAACTTTAGTTCCCTCGGCTCTAATCACGCCGTAACCAGTATCGGCGATGCCCGGGTCAATTCCTAAAATGATTTTAACCATAGAGCCAATGACTTAACGGGATACTTTATTATAATAAATTCGAATAATAATCACTGACATCCTCATTACTATCTAATTCTTCAAAGAATTTATCCATCTTTTCCTGCTCTCCTGAGTTAAGAGAAATTTTCTCTTTAGCCACATACTCAATTTCTGCTCCGGCCGTCTTTAAACCCTTAGCTTCAAGAAAATCTTTGAGTCGTTGTAAATCTTTTACTTCAGTATAAACCGTGATACCCTCAGCCTCCTTAATAAAGTCATTAATCCCTTGATCGATCAACTCTAGTTCTAATTCTTCATTGCTTAATTTCTTTTCTTTAACTTGTTCACTGGCGATCCGGATCACTCCGAGTTGTAAGAAATTCCAGAGCACCGCGCCAAAGGAGCCACCATTTTTTGTAAACAGGTGACGGACTGTCGAACCACTGCGATTTTTATTATCCGTCACACATTTTACAACTACCTGAATACCAGGAGGAACAATCCCTTCATAATATAATTCTTCAATCTGATCGCCAGCCAACTCGCCTGTTCCCTTTTTAATCGCTCGTTCAATATTATCTTTAGGCATATTAGCCTCCCGCGCCTTATCAATGGCCGCTCTTAAGGAGGGGTTAGCGTTGGGGTCACCCCCCTTTTTAGCGGCGATCGTAATTAGATTAGCCAGTTTAGTAAAAATTGCCCCGCGTTTAGCATCCACTAGTTCTTTTTGACGATGTGTTGTCGCCCATTTAGAGTGTCCAGACATAGAACTTATAAATCTAGATAAAAAAAATAAAAATTAAGACCTCAGACTGCTAACTTTAAAAATTAGCCCAGTAGGGTTTAAAACACTTAAACTTTAACGCAAATTGAAATAAAAATCAAGATGAATTATAATGAAAATATAAGTAAAATAAAGGAAAAATATGAATTACAATAATTTACCTAATTTAAACGAAACTGTTCTTAAAGCTTTGGCCTTTTTTATTAAGAATCAGCCCCGGAGATTAAAATTAAAAAATAGCGCTCGGTTTGTCGTGGGGAGTGTTAACGCCTATAATACCGGACGAATGCTGTTTGGCAACCAGGCAACTATTTTCGCTGACGAAGGTAATTTTCGAGAAATCCTAAAAATTTACCGCCCTCTGATCAAGAACCAGACACTAAAGGAGGCAATTATAATCTCCGCTTCCGGCGAAAAAGATTCGATTTGGGAAATAAAGGTGGCTAAGGCAGCGGGGCTCAAAACCCTATTACTCACTTGTAACGCTAATTCTACGGGCGCGCAGTTGGCTGACAGTTTTATCGCTTTTAAGAAGATGTCCGAACCCTATTCTTATAATTTTTCAACTTACCTGGGGATGCTCTTGAGTGTCACGGGCGAGAATCCTCTGGTAATAAAAAAATTTCTTCAGCTCTTAAAAACACCTCGTGGTTTTAAAAATTTCTCTTATTTTTCTTTTATTCTCCCGGATAGATTTAAAGCGATCGCCGAGATGATTATGGTGAAAGACGACGAATTATTCGGTCCTTACTCCAGCCTGCGCGCTTATAGCCAAGGAAACGCTCGCCACGCTAAGTTTATTGCCCGTTCTCCGCGCGAGCTAGTAATCAGTTTTATTCCGAATGCTTTCTTCGGCGAATTAAAGAATCGTTGGACAATAAAACTACCCCAAAATGCTAATTTTGGTTTAATCCTATCGTTAAGCTACTACTTGGTCGGTTTAATCCAAAAACAGAAACCAGCTTATTTTAAAAAAGGAATTGAACAGTATTGTCAGTTAGGACCAAAAGCCTATGGCGAGAAAAAACCCTTCTCCGTGATTGTCCCCGGTAACTAACTTAATAATAATTCTCAAAAGACTTTAGACTTTACAAAAACCGGCTCCTAGCCGGTTTTTGCGATATTATTAAAAAATTATCTTTATTTATTTTTACCTTGATTCTTTATTTTATCAATTGCCGCCTTCAAAGTTTTTTTGTCAGCTAGATAATAATGCCGAATCGGTTTCAAGTTTTCATTTAATTCATAAACCAAGGGGATGCCGGTCGGAATATTCTCATTAATAATTTGTTGGGGAGAAATTTTATCTAAATATTTAATAATCGCCCGGAGACTATTACCACTAGCTGAAATCAAAATGGTTTTTTTCTGTTTAAGTAGGGGGGTGACTTCGGTTTTCCAGAAAGGCACTACTCGGGCGACGACATCTTTTAGACTTTCCGTTTGGGGGATATTAATTCCATGGTAACGCGGGCTATGAGCTTGACTATACTTATTATCAAAACTAATCTTCGGCGGACGAATATTATAACCCCGGCGCCATAATAGTACTTGTTGCTCACCAAATTTTTTAGCCATGGCTTGTTTATTCAACCCCTGCAAATTGCCATAGTGCCGCTCATTAAGACGCCAATCAGTTTTAACGGGAATTTTAGTTTGTTTCATCGCCTGCAAAGTTAGCTGGAGAGTCTTAGTGGCCCGACGTAACACTGAGGTAAAGGCTAAATCAAAAACAAAATGTCTTTTTTTCAGCTCGATACCCGACTGACGCGCTTCTCGTTCACCCTGGGGAGTTAAGCCGACATCAACCCAACCTGTAAACAGGCCTTTTTTATTCCAAGTGCTCTCGCCATGGCGCAAAAAAACTATTTTAAGCATAAAAATCATTTTAATCTTTAATTTATTTTTATTATACCATAAATTGACGATAAAAGTTTAAAAATGATAGTATGATAGTAGCTTAATCATAACTATATTAGCCAACCAATTAAGCAACAACTTAAAAAAATCAGCATTGAAGCCGGTTTAATTGCGATTAAATCTTTAAAATTGTCCGGCCGGGTGTTGACTAAACTGGCTTGGGTCTTTGCCAGCTTTTTTCGTTTGTTCTTTCGCGGACTATTTTATAGACTATTAGTCAAAATATACTATGGCATCTTTCGCCTTAAAAAGAGTGATTTGGCTGGAACAACCTTAAAAGAATTTTTGCGTCGACAAACTGTCTGGTTATTAATTTTAACTTTGACAATATTTTTTACCGCTTCTAACTTATTCGGAAGAAACCAGGCGGGAGCAATGGAAACTAAGATGCCAGATACAATTATGTCTGATTTGACGCCTTCAGAGTTCGATCTTCAGCCCGATGAAGAATTAATTGAGGAAACGGCTTCAACTAATCAAACGACCAGCGATCAAGAAAAATATTTAGATGGTTCTTGTACTTTAGATAAACAAGCCAATTTAATTTTGCCCGAAGAATTAAATCCTGACGACTTACTGGCTTTTAACGATAGCGGGGATATAGTCTTTAAACCTCAAAATTTAACCAGTGGCGGTAGCTTAGAAAATAGTCAGGGACGAACTGAAATTATTTATTATACTGTTCAAAATGGTGATACTGTCTCCACGATTGCCAGACGTTTTAGTCTGACCGTCAATACTATTCTCTGGGCCAACAATCTTACTGCCTTCAGTCTAATCAGACCAGGCGACACTCTAACCATTCTTCCTTGTAGCGGGGTATTATATACCGTAAGGTCTGGAGACACGGTCTCTAGAATTGCGACAAAATACGGGATTGAAGCAGAAAAGATCACGAGTACTAATAATCTCGGGGTAGGAATTAAAATTGGACAAAAAATTATTTTACCCGGAGCGAAGAAGATTTCCGAAACAGCAGCTGCCAGACAAACCAATAGTTACACTGGATTATCAGTAATCCGTGATTTAGTGAAGGCGCCGACTAGCAAGGTTAGCGGGAGCAAAATGACTTGGCCAACTGTTGGCCACCGAATTACTCAGTATTTCTCCTGGAGACACAATGGGGTTGATATCGGAAATAAAGTCGGGACGCCAATTTATGCGGCTGATGCCGGAGTCGTGGAGATTTCAACTGGTGGTTGGAATGGGGGTTACGGCAATACGATTTTAATTAATCATGGGGGTGGCAAAAAAACTCGTTATGGTCATTTGTCTAAACTTTTTGTTAAAGCGGGCGATGCCGTGGAAAAGGGAGAAAATATTGGTGCCATGGGATCAACTGGTCGTTCTACTGGGCCTCATCTTCATTTTGAAATATTGATTAATGGAGGGAGATATAATCCACTTAACTATATTAAATAATATGCAGATTGTAATCGGAATTCTCATCACCACTGCCGGAGTACTACTCCTAGCTAAGACGGAGTGGTTTCTTAATAACTTCGGCCGCATGGGGTGGTTTGAAGAAAAACTAGGTTCAGCGGGTGGTTCCCGTTTAGGCTATAAACTAGTAGGTTTTATTTTCGTGCTAGTAGGTATAATTGTCGCGACTGGTAGTGGATATGAATTTATGAGTTGGATTCTTGCTCCTTTGCTAAAATATGGCGGACCGCAATAGCCAACGCAGTTGACCTCTGAAGTAATAATTGATAATCTGAAAATACTGCTGGGGCCCTTAGCTCAGCTGGCTAGAGCACCTGCTTTGCAAGCAGGGGGTCAAGGGTTCGAATCCCTTAGGGTCCACATTATGAGATTTGGCATTAGTCAAGTCTCTTTTTGTTTCTAAGATTAGCGATAATTAGCGATAATTTCGGAGTTTGAAATACGCAAAAAAATTAAAAAAAAACGAATAAGGTGCCCTTTAGTTACATGCTTCCCAATGATTTTACTGACTACTCAATTCCTTACCATTTCATTTGAGGATTCCTCCTCTTTATTATTAAAGCGGCGAATTAAAAATTTCCAGTTTTGGAAATTTTTAATTAGTAAAGTAATTGTATTTTAGTAAGCCAAAGCGATAATTCTATTTAACACCTGAGTATAAGTCATGCCTTGATCCATCATCAACATGGGAAACATTGAGATATTAGTAAACCCCGGTAGAGTGTTAATTTCATTAATATAAATCTTCCCTCGAGAAATAAAAAAATCAACGCGAGCAAAGCCCTGACACTCAGCTAAACGATAAATTCGAGGAGCCAACTTTCTGACCGTCTTAATGAACTCAGCTTTAATTTTCGCCGGAATAACTACCTGAGCCTCACCAAGCTTATATTTATCATCATAATTATAAAAATCTTTAGCCAATCTTAATTGACCGGGTCGAGACACAATCAACTTGTTATTTCCCAAAACAGCTACTTCAATCTCGGTTGGATTAACTAAACCCTCTTCAATTAATATTCTAGAATCATGACGCTGAGCTTCTTTAATCGCTTTTTCTAAATCAACCAGACGCTCCACTTTAGTAATACCAACTGACGACCCGGAATTAGCCGGCTTGACATAGACCGGGAAAAAAAAGTTTTTCTTGATTCTTGCTTTAGCGGCCTTTATTTCCGCTGGAGTTTGGGCTTTCAAATCCAAAAAGTCATATTCAACTTGACGAATGTTTTCTGCTTTCATTAAAGTCTTAAAAGCAATCTTATCCATACATAAAGCTGAACCGAGAACTCGACAACCACAATATTTTATTTTTCGACTTTCTAAAATAGCTTGCAAAACTCCATCCTCACCATAACGGCCATGAGTCATCAGGAGAGCGATCTCAAACTTTTTCTTAAAATCTTCGACATTCAAGCGATTACCTTTTTCTAATTGAATCCGATTTATGTCTTTAACTAAATAAAAGTTCTGATCTTTTTTATTCCAATAGACCAGAACAAGTTTATAACGTCGATAGTCAAAATACCTAACGACATTCTTAGCCGACATCACGGAGACCTTAGCTTCATTGCTAAGACCACCAAAAAATAAGGCAATAGTTTTCATATATTTGTAATTCACCTTACATTTTACCATAAATCATCCTAAAAATGACAGAGGGGTTCTAGAGTAAAAAATGTCTTGATTTTTTATAATCTTTTTAAAAGAAAAAATTATTTTAGTCAATAGAAATTACTCCTAGAATATGCTAAAATTAAGCCATGTCTAAAACTAAACCCAAATTAATTATTATTGATGGTAATGCTCTAATTCATCGCAGTTTTCATGCTTTACCGCCAACTATGCGTACTAAAAACGGCCAAATCGTTAATGCTGTTTATGGTTTTACATCATTTTTACTAAAAGCTTTAAATGAGTTCCACCCGGAGTATGTCGTCCTAACTTTAGATAAAAAAGGACCTACTTTCCGACACGAAGAATATGCCGCCTATAAAGCGACTCGCGTTAAAGCCCCTGATGAACTGTATGAGCAAATCCCCCTGGTTAAACGAGTAGTCGAGGCTTTTAAAATTCCAATATTTGAACTAACCGGTTATGAGGCAGATGATTTGATCGGCACTATTTGCGAGCAGGTAAAAACCGACAAAAACTTAGAAAAAATAATTATTACCGGTGATTTAGATACTTTGCAATTAGTCGATGAGCGAACTAAGGTCTATACGATGAGTCGCGGTCTCACTGATAGTGTTTTATATGACACTAATCAAGTTAAAGAACGCTATGGTTTAAAACCGGAACAAATAATTGATTATAAAGCTCTGCGCGGAGACCCCAGTGACAATATCCCTGGAGTCAGGGGCATTGGCGAAAAAACCGCTAGTGAATTACTAATTGAATTTGCAAATTTAGATGGTGTCTACGCCGCAGCGCAAAAAAATAATTCTAAAATAAATCCGCGCGTTAATGAAAAACTCCTCACTAGTAAAGTGGAGGCTTATTTAAGTCAGAAGCTGGCCACAATTAATTGCCAAGCACCTTTAAAATTCTCGCTCACGGATATTGAATTTACGAATTTCAATTTGGATGATGTTTTAGCCGTCTTTAGTAATCTAGAATTTAAATCATTGCTAAATAAAGTTAAGGAGTTGCGAGATAACTTAAATAAACATCATGAACCTGCCGGAGAAACGAAATTTGCCCGTAACACACAAGATTTTAAATATCAACTAATTGATGATGATAAGAAATTTAAAGCTTTTTTAAAAAAGTTAGACGTTCAAAAAGATTTCGCTTTAGACACTGAAACTACTGGCCTCGATCCAATTACCGCCGAACTATTAGGGATTAGTTTCTCCTGGCAAACCGGCGAAGCTTATTTCATTCTTCCCACTAAGACTCGTCTAGCAGCTCTAAAACCAATTTTAGAAAATCCCCAAATAAAAAAATACGGGCACAATCTTAAATTTGATTGGCGTGTTCTAAAAAATCAAAAGATTGAATTAAATGGCTTGAAATTTGATACCATGATTGCCTCCTATCTGCTAAATCCTGGTCATCGTCAGCATGATCTTGATTCTTTAGTCTTCTCCGAGTTGGGTTTTGAAAAAATCAGTAAAAAGAATCTGGCTGCTAGCCAACCAGAGCAGCTCACCCTCGATTTCAAGACCATGGATCCGACGAAATTAAGTCTTTATTCTTGTGAAGATGCCGATTTTACCAATCGTTTAGTAAAAATCTTAAGTCAACGACTAAAAAAAGAGGAGCTCGAAGAATTATTTAATAAAATTGAAATGCCCCTTATCCCAGTTTTGGGGGAAATGGAAAATAACGGTATTAAAGTTGACCCTCGGGTTTTAAATAAACTCAACGATGAGATTAGTATTAAAATAGACAAACTAGAAAAAGAGATTTACAAGCTAGCGAAAGTAAAATTTAATATTAATTCCACTAAACAGTTGAAAGAGATCCTGTTCGTTAAATTAGAAATCCCCACCGACAACTTAAGAAAAACTAAAACTGGTTTCTCGACCGCTGAAGATGAACTAATTAAAATGCGCGATCTTCATCCGATTATCCCCTTACTACAAGATTATCGGGAATTAAATAAACTCCAAACTACTTATCTTAACGCTTTACCAGTCTTGATTAACCCTCAAACCGGACGAATCCATACTAGCTTTAATCAAACGATTGCCGCCACCGGACGACTTTCTTCTACCGAGCCTAATTTGCAAAATATTCCCACACGCACCAGTGAAGGACAAAAAGTTAGAGGCGCTTTTGTCGCTGCGCTTGGTGATCAATTAGTCAGTTTTGATTATTCTCAAATTGAACTGCGCTTGGCTGCTCATTTAGCTAATGATCCAAAAATGATCGCCGCCTTTAAAAATCAGGAAGACATTCATACCGCCACCGCCGCGGCAATAAATGGCGTTCCTTTAACGGCAGTTACAAAAACGATGCGCCGCGAGGCAAAAGCAATTAACTTTGGCATTCTCTACGGTCAAGGACCGCACGGATTGAGCCAAAATGCCGATATTCCTTATTGGCAAGCAAATGAATTTATCAAAAAATATTTTCTCGCCTATCCAAATATTAAAAAAATGGTAAATAACTTTATTAAAGAAGCGGAAAAGACAGGTTATGCTTTAACACTTTTTGGTCGACGTCGTCCTTTACCAGAAATTTCCTCTACGATACCGGCGATTCGAAAAAGTGCTGAGCGTATGGCTATTAATACTCCGGTTCAAGGAACGGCGGCTGATCTTATTAAACTGGCGATGATTAAAATTGCTAAAATTGTTCAAGATAAAGAAGGAGAAATAAAACTCCTCCTGCAAGTTCATGATGAGTTGATTTTCGAAATTAAAAAGGATAAGATAAAAACCTATTCTCCTTTGATAAAAAAAGCCATGGAGGAGGTTCTTAAACTTAAAGTACCAATTATTGTCGAAGAAAACTCTGGAGATAATTGGGGTGAACTAAAATAAAAAAGCCGGTGGTAAAAACCACGCGGCTAAACACTTTCGGGCAGAAAAATAGAAAAAAACTGATTTAGTCATCTCGACGTGACAGCCAATGAATAAACAGTAGACTGGGTGGTAGAGCGGTAATCACGGCTGTCACAATTAGACCATAAAGAATGCCATGATAAATAACCGCAAAATATACACCGATGCTAACTACCAGCAACAAAAAAATGGTTCTCATTTTTTTACCGACTTTCTCTTTTAAATATCGAGAAGAGGCAAAAAAGTATAAAATAACCCCCTCTAACCAAAAAAATAGTAATTCCCACCAACCAGAGATCCGGTAGTGAACTGACATCCGAGTTAAATCGGCAATATCTTCCTCGGTTAGATATGGAACCATTCCGGCGACACTCCAGCGTATAGCTAAGATCAAAACGCCAATTACCAAAGTAATAGCAGAGAGGATCTTGAGGTCGATCGCTAGTAGCTTGAAAAACAACCCTATCTTCGCCCGCTCAAAATAATCTTCATTTTTCTTCTCCATGATACGTTGTTGTTTAGGAACTATACCTATCTAAACATAAATTTTCCCCTATGTCCAGCCCCCAACAAACTAAAATTCTTAGTAATCTCAATTATAAAAATATTGCTCTTTTAGGCTATGGTTTAGAAAATCAGGCATTACATAAATTATTAGAAGCGAAGAAAATAAAAGCAAAAATTACTATTAAAGACTCAAAAACTGATCCCAATAATTTTAACCGTGGCCTAGAAAAATTTGACATTGTTTTTCGTTCTCCGGGTTGGCCTTTATCTTGTCCGGGTATTCAAAAAGCTAGAAAGTTGGGTCGAACAGAAATAACTAGCCCTTTAAATTTATTTTTTGCCCTTTGCCCAACGAAAAACATCATTGGAATCACTGGCACTAAAGGTAAGGGGACAACCGCCAGCCTAATTTATGAAATTTTAAAAGACTCTGGCCATCGAGTTTGGCTGGGCGGCAACATCGGGGTGGCACCTCTGTCTTTTTTAAATAAAATCCGATCAAATGATTTTGTGGTTTTAGAGCTATCTAGTTTTCAACTCGAAGATTTAAAGTATTCACCCCGTTGGAGCGTGGTGACTAATCTTTTTAAAGAACATCTAGCTCCCGCTGATCCGAACAATCCTAATTTCCATCACTCTTTAAATAAATACTGGCAAGCCAAGCTAAATATCGGTCGCCAAGCAAATAATCAAATTCTAATTATTAATAAATCACTAAAAGATAAGACACAAAAAATAAAATTACCAGGTAAAATAATCCTCTTTTCCCCTAGCTCCCTACCGTCTCGACTTGCGGGTATCTATAATCGAGATAATATCGGTGCCGCGGTTTCTCTAGCAAAAATTTTAAAAATACCGACCACGAAATATCAAAAGACAATTGCCAACTTCGTTAATTTAGAACATCGCTTAGAATTAGTGCGGACTTTGAATGGTGTTAGATATTATGATAATAGTTTTTCTACTACGCCGGAGAGTACTATTTTAGATCTTAAGTCTTTTCCCCAACCAATTATTCAAATTGCCGGCGGAGCCGACAAGGGCGCTGCTTTTTCGGCCTTAGCGAAAGAAATAAAAAAGAAAGTTAAATTTCTAATCCTTCTTCAAGGTCGAGCCACTCCGCGTCTCAGGCGAGAAGTAATAAAAAATAAATTTCCCTTAACACAACTGCAAGAAACTGATAGTATGGCTCAAGCGGTTAGAATAGCGGCCACTCAAGCTAAACCTGGAGACGTGGTCTTATTATCAACGGCTTGCGCTAGCTTTGGCCTGTTTAAAAATTACAAAGAACGCGGTAATTCATTTAAAGAATATGTCCGAAAAATTTCCCGTTGAAAATTCAACTTTCGTTCAAGACCCTAGTGCACCGACTAACATCATCGGCGTTTTTGACTCAGGTCTCGGTGGACTGACTGTTTTAAAACATTTTCTTAGTGATCTCCCAAATTATAACTATATTTATCTGGGCGATAATGCCCGTCTTCCTTACGGCGAAAAATCGCCGGAGACAATTTACCAGTATACCAAAGAGGCGATGGACTTTCTTTTCTCCGCTGGCTGCAATTTAGTTGTGATTGCTTGCAACACCGCTTCCGCTCAAGCCTTACGACGCCTGCAACAAGAGTATTTACCAGTTCATTATCAAAACCGTCGAATCCTGGGGGTTATTCGTCCGGTAGTGGAAGCAATCGTGAAACAACCAAAGTTAGGAATAGTCGGCGTCATCGGCACTAAGGCCACTATTAACTCCCACGCTTATGAAATAGAAATAAAAAAACTTAAACCTAATTTACAAGTTATCGAACAAGCGACGCCACTTCTCGTTCCTTTAATCGAAGAGGATTGGGCAAAAAAGCCAGAAACCAAAATGATTTTAAAAAAATATCTTCATCCCCTTAAAACAAAACAAATCCGAGCTTTAATTCTTGGCTGTACTCATTACCCTTTTCTCTATCAAATGGTGAAAAAAATTATGGGACGACGAATTACTGTCCCCCAGCCCGGAGAAATTATTGCCGCCAGCTTAAAAGATTATTTAAGCCGTCACCCCGAGCTCAATTTACAGGAAGTAGCCAACCCGCAGCGACAATACTATACCACCGATGACCCTAAATCATTCCGAGTTTTGGGGGAGCAATTCCTCGGACAAAAAATCATTAACTTAGCTCAAGTTAAAATTACTGAACTATGATTATTTTCCTTCACGGCGTCGACACTTTCCGTTCCCGTCGTCTCCTGCAAGAAATGAAAAAAAAATTTATTAAAGACGTTGATATTGACGCCCAAAGTTTGACTTGGCTTGATGGCCAGACAGCGACTCTAGTAGAAATCAGTGAAAAAATTAATACTGGGTCTTTATTTGTTAAAAAAAGATTAGTGGTGATTGAAAATATTTTTAAAAACAAAAAAGAAAAGATATTTACTGAACTCGCTAATTATTTAAAAAAATTTATTAAAGGCGATGATAATATTATTATTTTCCGCGATGAAGAAATAAATACTAAAGACAAGCCTTTACGGGCGGAGGCTAAGAAACTACTAACTTTCTTGAATAAGCAGCAATATGTTCAGGAATTTAAAGCTCTATCTAACAGTCAACTTCTTTCCTTTATTAAAAAGGAATCATCCCAATATCAAAAAAACATTAATGCTCCCGCTGCTTCCCTTCTGATAAACCTAACTAGCGGTGACTTATGGTTAATCGCTGGGGAAATAAAAAAACTATCGAGTTATGTTTCGGGATCAGAAATAACCCTAGCGGCAGTCAAAGAGATGACCCCCGGAAGCTTTAGTGAAGATATCTTTGCTCTAACTGATGCTTTAAGTGCTCGCAATCGGACTCTCACGGCCAGATTACTAGCCGAACAATATGAGGCTGGGTTAAGTGATGAGTATCTGCTAACCATGTTGATTAGACAATTTAAAATTTTACTACAAATCAAAGAAGCACTCGATAACCAAATTAGTGTCACTAACTTAGCTGCTTATTTAAAACTCCACCCCTTTGTAGCCAAAAAGGGGATTTTGCAAGCCAAAAATTTTAAAACGACGGATTTAAAAAATTATTTAAATATTTTAATCTCCCTAGATTTTAGCAATAAAACAGGGCAAGGCAATCTAGCCACCGAGCTAACTCTTTTAATCGCCCAGCTTTAATGATCCAACTTTTATCACCCTTGCCTTTTTATTTTTTATCTGTTATATTTTTATTCAGAATTTCGTCAGATGAAAATCCGATTTTTTGTTCTAAAAATCGGGCAATTAGCTCAGCTGGTTAGAGCGCAACACTGATAATGTTGAGGTCGGAGGTTCGAGTCCTCCATTGCCCACACCATTTTTTAGCCAGATTATCTTAAATAGCGGGGTAGAGCAGTTGGCAGCTCGCTAGGCCCATAACCTAGAGGTCGTCGGTTCGAGTCCGACCCCCGCAACTTTTTTTTGACAACTGAGTGGCCTCGGTAGCTCAGTGGTAGAGCAAAGGACTGAAAATCCTTGTGTCGTCAGTTCGATTCTGACCCGGGGCACAGAAATAGATAAAAACATAGACCCGTGTTATAGTATTGGTGGGTTTATTTTTTTAAGTATCACCGGGGTGTGGCCCAGTTGGTCTAAGGCGTCTGGTTTGGGACCAGAAGATCGAGAGTTCAAATCTCTCCACCCCGACCAATAAATCTACCTAATAATGGAGAAAATAATCTTAAAACTGCTAAAAGCGGCTTACTCTTGATTTTTGTTTATTATTATGTTAATATTGGGATACTTTTAATTTATTAATAATTTAGAAAATTCCGTATGCCAAACAAGCAATCGGCAGCCAAAGAACTGCGTAAAGCTGTTAAAAGAAAGGCAGCCAACAAGAGAGTTTCCGACAAGATGAAGAGTCTAGTCAAAACCAATTTGAAACAAATAAAAGCTAGTGATAAAGCGGTTAAAGAGTCTTATATTAAGACAATCAAAGCGATCGACAAAGCGGCTAAAAAAGGGGTAATAAAAAAGAATACGGCGTCTCGTAAAAAATCCCGCCTCATGAAAAAAATTAACGCTTTTAAATAAGCAATTTATAATTAACGTACTCTACCTCGGATACGGAGCGCTTAACCGTTTCTTGGATAGAGCGAAAAACTATGTTAGACAAAAAAGCTAAAGAAAAAATTATTAAAAAATTTCGGGTACACGACACCGACACCGGTTCGCCTCAAGTTCAAATTGCTATCTTAACTGAGGAGATAAAAGAGCTAACAGAACACTTAAAGAAGCATAAACATGACTTCTCTTCTCGCCGCGGTTTACTGAAAAAAGTTGGTGAGAGACGGAAACTATTAAAATATTTACAAAAAGAGAGCGAAGAACAATTTAAAGAGCTAGCTGACAAATTAAAATTAAAAATTGCTCATAAGTTGATTGAGGAAGAAGAAGAGGAAAAGAAGAAAGAAAAAAAATATAGTGAACCAGAAGAAGAAACCACTGATTTGAAAGAATTAGAAGGAGAAGATAAATAATTATTATGATAAAACACAAGGAACAACGGGTGGGAATTTTAGTGGATGTCTCAAACATGTATCATTCCGCTAAAAATCTATACAGTAAAAAAGCAAACTTTAAAGAGATTCTAGTTAAAGCAGTGGCTAACCGGAAGCTTATTCGGGCCACTGCTTATGCTATCCGAACCGAAAATCAAGATGAAGCGCCTTTTATTGAGGCATTAAGTCAACAAGGCTTCGAAGTTAAAATGAAAGACTTACAGATTTTTGCCGGTGGAGCTAAAAAGGCTGATTGGGACGTCGGGATTGCTATTGATGCAATTAAATTAGCAAATAAGCTGGATGTGATTGTTATCGTCTCTGGTGATGGTGATTACTTGCCACTTGTCTCATACCTGCAAAATAATAAAGGCTGTTTAGTAGAGATCATGGCTTTTCGTAAAACCTGTTCTTCGAAACTAATCGAGGAGGCGGACGATTTTACTGATTTGGGCGGGGATAAAAAATTCTTAATTTACAATTATAAAAAATAACTAACTAAAAACAGCCCTGACCATTAAATAGATAGCACTGTATGATTATACAGTTCTGTAATTTAGCGGCCAGGCACAAAATTTATGGAAAAAATATTTACTGGAGAGTGGCTTGGCCGCCCTCTCAAAATTTCGACCGGCAAGGTGGCTCATCAAGCTGATGCCGCTGTCTGGGTTCAATATGGCGAAACCGTGGTGCAAGCGACGGTAGTTCAAGCGAAAACCGAACGGGAAGGCATTGATTTCTTCCCTTTAATGGTGGACTTTGAAGAAAAACTCTATGCTGCCGGCATTATTAAGGGATCGCGCTGGATTAAACGTGAGGGTCGTCCGACTGACCAATCGGTTTTAACGGGTCGGATGATTGATCGCTCAATCCGGCCGCTTTTTGTTTCTGGTGATAACCGTGACGTCCAAGTGATCATAACAGTTTTAGCCGTTGACCAAGAAAATGATTATGATATCGTCTCACTATTAGCGGCTTCGGCGACTTTAGCGATTTCTGGTTTGAAGTGGAATGGTCCGATTGGTGGTATCCGCATCGGCTTAATTGAAGACAAATTCATTTTTAACCCTACCTATGAAGAGCAGGCTAAGAGTTCTCTTGATTTAATTGTCTCTGGAACAGCGGAAAAAGTAATTATGATTGAAGCGGGTGCCAATGAAGTGTCGGAAGATAAAATATTGGCAGCGATCATGGCTGGACAAAAAGAAATGCAAGGCGCAATTGATTTAATTAAGAAACTCCAGGCGGAAGTAGCTCCAAAAAAGCTAGCCGAAACAACCCCAAAGCTTAAAACTCCAGAAGAAACAGAAACAGAAAAAGAAAAAGCTAACTGGTTAGTCTTGGGCTCGGAATGGTTAAAAGAAAATATAAAAAAAATATTATTTGATAAAGTATATTATACTAAAGGCGAAAGAAAATTAGCGGTTGGCGCCATCAAAGATCAACTGGATTCTTACTTAATTGAAAAAAGATTAAACAGCGAAGCCCGTCATTATGTTAGTAAAAAACTTGTCGAGGAAATGATTGATGCTGAGGTAACTCAAGCAATCTTAAGTGAAAAACGTCGAGTTGACGGTCGAGCTTTAGATGAAATTCGAGCTTTATCAGCAGAAGTAGCCATTCTCCCTCGTGATCATGGCACCGCTCTTTTTTCCCGCGGTGAGACTCAAGTGATGTCAATCGTTACTTTAGGCGCTCCCGGGATGGAACAATCCTTAGAAGGACTAAAAGGACAAAACAAAAAAAACCACATACATCACTATAA
>Ga0074195_1001294_pt1 | contig 36471 bp, 33 predicted proteins | sample EPASupsiteHSE623_FD_64525 | JGI IMG/M metagenome (GOLD analysis project Ga0074195, IMG submission 64525) | Bioremediated contaminated groundwater from EPA Superfund site, New Mexico - Sample HSE6-23 | ecosystem: Environmental > Aquatic > Deep subsurface > Groundwater > Contaminated ... | reverse complement strand
CAGCTCAAGTGGGCCTGATCTACCTCATCGTCCCAGCAATCATGGTCGTCGGCTCGCCGGTGACCGGCTGGATCTACGACAAACACCAGTTCCGTTTCCTGGCCGCCCTCGGAATGCTGATCATGGCCGTCTCCATGATGCTGCTCGGATACCTGGCTCAAAACACGGGCTGCGATCCGCGGCTGCTCTTGGCCACATTCGTCTTGAGCGGCATAGGAGCCGTCTTCTTCCAGAGCCCAAACAACACCGAGATCATGAGGGCTCTGCCAAAATCCAAGATCAACACCGCATCAAGCTTCACGGCCACAATTCGAAACCTGGGAATGGCTCTTGGCGTGTCCTTTTCTGGAGTCCTCGTCTCCATGCAGCTTGCGTCAGCGGGATATCACGGAACTCTGGGGCAGGCCGGGCCGGCTCTCTTATCCATGACCATAAGCCGGGTGATGATCCTGGCTGGAATGCTGTGCATAGTAGGAACAGCGGTCTCAGTTTACAGAGCAACGACCTCAGCCCAGTTCTAACTGGCAGAAGCGATGAAAGGAAGAGTTTAGCGGAAAAGGTGGCTATTCCTGCGAAAAATGCTTGGTACTATCCCTCAAGGATGCCGTCCGGCAAACGGCAGAAATGCCGCCGCAGTTTCTGCCCTCGCCGGATCATTTGGCGTCAACGAGATTGAAGGGATAACGGCCTCATTGCTTCTCGGCATGAAGCGCTTTGGCCTTCTTTCCTTCTTCAATCAGCTCCTTGACCTTCTGACCACCTTTATGGCCGATGGCTTCATAAAAATCTCTTCCGTGCGTTTGGGCGGTCTTCATGCCTCCTTTTCTGCCTGCCTCCTGAACGGTCATCGTGCCCTTTTCGTCTCTTTTAGATTTCCTCTTGTCTTCTGCCATTTGCATCCTTCTCCTCTGCTTATCAATGAAATTTGAATAATATTTTGCTGTATTTCCAGCACAGCCGATCAACCTGGATCAGATTTGCAGATTTCATTGTATTCACAACATTAGTGATATATTTCAAGATAAATTTTATCCGATCGCCGCGATTATTTTACGAACTATCATCTTGATATCTCTTATTTCTTCTTTCAGTTATTTATGTTTTGCGCCCTGCCACATTCGGAATCTATGATTTGACAGTAATACAAATTTTAAAAATAGATGCCGATTTCAGATCAACAGCTTCAAGACACTTCAACATTAAGGTTAATCAAATAATGACCGTTGATATTCTTGGCTGACAATCAGGTCCGATCAGATACAGCTTGACACTATCGTTTGCTATCCGGACTGCTGCTCAGCATCTCTCTGTCCGATTCTGGTGACAGTCATCTCTTTGACCAGAGCTTTGGCCATCTCCCTCAGCCCTAAAACCTCTTCAGCCCTGAGGATATCCTCCCTCCTGGCGCGGGTCATGGGCTTCTTGGGCACAGCAGTGCAGGATTTGGTCTCTTCGGTGATCCCGTAGGTCCCGACCTTTCGAGCCAGATCCACGATCTCAGTCTTGTCCAAAGAGATGAGCGGATGAAAAACCGGCACTCCTACTGCGGCCTGCTCAGCCAGGATGTTGTCAGCGGTTTGGCTGGCGACCTGGCCCATTGAGTACCCTGTGACAATTCCAAGGCACTCTTTCATCTCCATGACCTCTGTGGCAATGCGATACATCAATCGCCGACAGAGAACGCATGTCGCCTTGGGGTAATGAGCTGCAATCTTCTCGATACCCCTGCTGATGGGAATGGTGATAAAATCAATCTTCCTGCCAGATGTCCATTCAGCTAGGATCTCAGCGCACCTCGTGCACTGCCCAATGGCATCTGCATAGGGCCTAGAATCAAAATGCAGGAGCACAACAGGACAGCCCCTCTTCATCATCATCCATGCGGCGACGGGCGAGTCAATGCCGCCAGAGATGAGGACCAGCATTGTTCCCTGAGATCCGAGCGGCAGGCCGCCGACACCCTTCACGATGTCGGTAAAGATGAAGGACCGACCGCGCCTGGCCTCCACATAGATCTCCATCTCGGGCCGATCCAGGTCTACCAGAGAGCCGGTGGCTATTCTGACTGCGTCACCCACCACACGGCCAATCTGTTCGCTGGAAAAGGAGACGCCCGAACGCCTGGGCCGAATGGCAAAGCTGCAGGGCTTCTTTAGGAGTGCCAGCTCCACTGCTGCACGGCTGATCTCATCCAGCTCAGAGGCTACAGTCTGAGCCGGACTGGCTGAGACTACTCCAAAAACTCTCGCGATAATCTCGCTTGCCAGGAGATCAGAGGTGTGGACGAAGATCCTGCCCTCGCCCCGCTCCATCCTGTGCTCAACGCCAGCCTTCTTCAAAGAAATAGCTATATTGCCGGCTAAAATGCGTTCCCAGCTCTGCCTGGTCCAGCTATCTTTTAGTGTGATCTCCCCGTAGCGAACTAATACTACGTCCTGGGAGATCATGTTCTGATTTGAGTGGCCTTCGCAGATCTCTTTATCTTCTTGACCCTCGAACCTGCTGCTGTATATCTCTGCATCGGACCGGGCTTCTTGTGGGTGGTCTCAGCCTTGGTAACCTGCCGAACCTGACCCTTTCTGCCCTTGATCTTAACCCATTCTATGCTTCCAGTCTTTCCCATGTGATGACCCTATAAAAGCAGGATTTAAAAAGCTTGTGATTAGCAAAAGGCTTTTAAGGACAATAGACCAGTAAGGGCTACTGCCTCGTGGGACAGTGGGGTAGCCTGGTCTATCCTCGAGGGTTTGGGACTCTTGGACCGCGGTTCGAATCCGCGCTGTCCCACCAATTATTGCTTTTTGTTTTCAGTGCCAATTCAGATTAAAACGACCTCATTGCAGGAGCGGCAGGCCTTTTCCAGCTTTGAGGTATCAGCACCAGGAAAGTGATCTATGAGACATATCTCGGCGGGCTTTGCTCTGGAAAAGAGCCTGGCCAGGTCGCCGTGATAGACCTCAATCTGGCTGGCGCCGCGTGCGCTGGCAACCAGCACTGGGTCTGTTCCAATTGCACAATTGGCCTCTTCAGGTTGAAGAATCTCATCGATTCCAAGAAGCCTTTTATTGACCTCCAAATTGAGCAGCACATTTTGCACAGCAGGCTGCCAGGCATCATTGAGCACCACCCGTCTCGCCCCGGCCAGAACGCACATCAGCCCCAGAGTCCCTGGACCCGATAGCCCATCCACAACATCGCGAAGCTTTCCCTGAAAATATAGCTGCTCTAAAATTCTCATCTTGGGTGCGTTTTGCCTGGAAAACTCAATATGAATCAGAGATTGATTCTTGTATATCACAAGCTCGCCCAATAGGCTGGAGACGACATCGGCACGCATGTCGCAGCCGGCCAGGAGCACATTCTCCTGCGCCATCTTTTTGGCATCATGAACTCCAGGTACGCCACGGCTCAAAATCACCCCCTTGATCTCAGGAATCTCCTGAATCATGGCCTCTGCAGCCCTTTTGCTGTACCGCTCTCCGATTATTATCAGGCTCTTGGGCCCGAGGCGGGGCGAGTAAGCCAGAGGATACCCCACATCAATCAGAGGCGATCCCACGCTGCGCAGCCCCTCATCCTCGTCGCGCAGCCCAAATCTCTGAAGCAGTCTAAGTGCGTCGAGCATCACTGCATCAAGGGTGGCTCTGCCACAGGACTTGCACCGTATAATCCGTTCCGGCAGACTGCCCAACCGAGTAGTCTTGCTCAAATGTAGCTCCGGAGCACAGCCAGGGCAGGCGAGATATCTCGTATCAATCCCTGCTAAGACCTCCTCGGCTGACCTAATGCAGTCGCTTTTGCAGACTGGGCATATCATCAACTATCCCGTCTCCTGGAATGTTTGGCCATCTGTCAGGATCGTTTATCACTTTTCCTTTAGAAAGGTTTGTAAATAAGAAACTCATTAAGGCGGCGAAGGTGGTTTTGGACATGGCACAGAGAGGCATTAGGGAGTACGATGCGAAACGTTTGTTGGCCAGAATCCTCCCCGAGTACCTCAATGAATTCTCCTACAAAGGCGAAGTCGCCCTTGTGGGACCTGAGACGGATCTGGAGGAGCTGGCATCAACTCACCCCTGGCTGAAGACTGCCAGGCTTGTTGTCAAGCCGGATCAGCTCTTTGGAAAGAGGGGAAAACACGGGCTGGTTCTTCTGGACGCAGACTGGGACCGGACGAAGAAATATCTTAATGAAAACATGGGCGCAGAGGTAGCAGTGGGAGGCATTACCGGCAAGCTATCTCATTTCTTGATCGAGCCCTTCATACCCCACGACGAAGAGTTTTATGTGGCCATAAGCACAGACCGCGATGGCGACAACATATTCTTCTCGATGCAAGGCGGCGTCTATGTAGAAGAGAACTGGGATAAGGTAGTCCGATTTCATGTGAATGTGCTCGACGGGATAGACAACCTGGATATTAAATCCAAGCTGCCAGAGAGCCTAAAGGATAAAAGCGTCGCTATAGAAAGGTTCATCCGAGCTCTATGGCGGTTTTATGCCGAGACGGGCTTTGCCTATCTTGAGATCAATCCCTTTACATTCAGAAACGGCTCCATCGTGCCCCTGGACATGGTAGCCAAGCTCGACGATGCAGAGGAATACTGGCAGAGGAAACGCTGGGCAGGTCTTGCCTTCCCGGAGCCCTTCGGCAGGAGCCTCTCCAAAGAGGAGCTGTTCATCAAGGAACTTGACTCCAAGACGGGTGCCTCATTGAAGCTTACTATTCTGAACCCATTGGGAAGGGTTTGGACCATGGTTGCCGGAGGCGGTGCTAGCGTGATCTATGCAGACACCATCTGCGATCTGGGGTTCGCGAAAGAGATGGCCAACTACGGAGAGTATAGCGGCGATCCCAACACCGAGGAGACCTACTACTATACCATGACCATTTTGGACATGATGACCCGCCACAGAGACTCTCGCGGGAAGGTTCTGCTCATAGGTGGCGCCATCGCCAACTTCACCGACGTGGCCAAAACCTTCAAGGGAGTGGTCACTGCCCTGGAAGAGTACCAGCAGAGGCTTCAGGAAGCAGGCATCAGAATATATGTGAGGAGGGGTGGCCCAAATTACGAGCAGGGCCTTAAGCTCATGAGGAACCTGGGCAAAAAGCTTGGCGTGCCCATTGAGGTTTACGGGCCTGAGACGCATATGACCAGAATTGTTCCCTTAGCCCTGGAGGGTGCACAACTATGAGCAAGACCGCGAGAAAGGATTACGTTCTCTTTGATATGGGCACAAAGGCCTTCGTTTACGGCTATCAGACCAATGCCATTCAGCGCATGCTGGACTTCGACTACATTTGCAACCGTCCTGAGCCCAGCATCTCCGCTATCATCAATCCCAACCGAGCAGGGATTCACAAGGCTTTCTGGGGAAAGAAGGAGATCATCCTGCCGATGTACAAGACCATCTCCCTGGCGGCCAGAGCTTACCCTGAGGCCGATGTGATGGTCAACTTTGCTTCTCACAGATCTGCCTTCGAAACCACCATGGAGGCACTGGAAGAGAAGAGCATTCGCATTGTAGCAGTCATCGCCGAGGGCGTGCCTGAGAGGCAGTCGCGCATAATGAGCGCCACGGCGAAAAAGATGGGCAAGATTGTCCTCGGACCGGCTACAGTCGGAGGCATGACTGCAGGGGCTTTTCGCATAGGAAACACCGCAGGGACCATCGAGAACATCATAGCATCAAAACTCTACCGGCCTGGTTCAGTCGGATTTGTCTCCAAATCAGGAGGCATGCTCAATGAGGCCTTCAACATCATCTCCCGAAATTCTGATGGCATTTTCGAGGGAGTGGCAATTGGCGGCGATCGTTATCCCGGATCGACAATGCTCGACCACATCCTGCGCTACGAGGCCAATCCTGCGATCAAGATGATTGCATGCCTGGGCGAGCTTGGCGGTGAGGACGAGTACCGGATCATCAGGGCTCTTCAGGAAAAGAAGGTCACAAAGCCTCTGGTGGCCTGGGTGACGGGCACATGCTCGCCGGTTCTTCCCGCGAGCGTTCAGTTCGGACACGCGGGTGCTAAAGCCGACACAGAGAAGGAGACGGCTCAGGCCAAGAACGATGCATTCCGCGAGGCTGGAGCATTTGTGCCTACCTCGTTTGACGGCTATGGCGATACAGTTCGCAAGGTCTACGAGATGCTGGTGTCCGCAGGCCGCATTGTTCCATTTGAGGAGCCTGACGTGCCCAAGATCCCTGCGGACTTCAGCAAAGCTCTGGCCTCAGGTGACATCCGAAAGCCGACCACATTTATCTGCACCATATCTGATGATAGCGGCGACGAGGTTCTGTACGCCGGAAAGAGGCTGTCGTCAGTTCTTGAAGAGAAGATGGGCATCGGCGGGGTCATCGGACTGCTGTGGTTCAAGAAGCATCTGCCCGGCTATGCAGCCCAGTTCATTGAGCTTGTCTTGCAGATCGTGGCCGACCACGGGCCGGCTGTATCCGCAGCCCACAACTCAATAGTCGCTTCGTGCGCCGGAAAGGATCTCATCTCATCGCTATGCAGTGGTCTCTTGACAATCGGGCCGCGTTTCGGTGGAGCCATAGACGATGCCGCTCGCGAGTTCAAGAGGGCTAAAGAGACCGGCATGACTCCTGAGCAGTTCGTAAACGACATGAAGAAGAGGGGCGTCAACATCCCGGGCATCGGCCACAAGATCAAGAGCACCAAGAACCCGGACAAACGCGTGCAACTGCTCATAGCCTATGCTCGTGCGAACTTCCCGAGAACCGATCTGCTCAATTATGCTTTGCAGGTCGAGGAGCTGACCACGGCCAAGAAGGGCAACCTCATACTGAATGTTGACGGATGCATCGGAATTCTCTTCATTGATCTGATGAGCTCATGCGGGGCTTTCAGCAAGGAGGAGATCAATGAAGTGGTGAAGCTTGGCTACCTCAATGGTCTCTTTGCTCTGGGAAGGTCCATCGGCCTGATAGGCCATATCCTGGATCAGAAGAGGTTGGGCTCGAGGCTCTACAGGCATCCGACAGACGACATTGCTTACATGATGCCTTCAGCAGAGGATATAGAGTGCAAGCGTTGAGCTTATGAGATAGGATCGCCTTTTAAGCTCTGAGGCGGGCGAGAATGGCGATTGGGACGATAAGCCAAAAAATTTTTTCGCGGGCCTCCGGTTCCGCCAGGATAGTGGAGCCGGGGGAGATTGTTGAGGCGGGCGTGGATTACGCCATGTCTCATGACGGCACATCGATTTTGGCCATCCGGGCTTTTAAAGAAATGGGATGCGATCGGGTATGGGATCGGCAGAGGATTGTAATACCCTTTGATCATATCGTTCCAGCCAACAACGAGACTGCTGCAGAGCTGCAGAGGGATGTGAGGGCCTGGGCAAAGGAGCAGAAGATCATCAACTTCTTTGACTGCGGCCAGGGCGTCTGCCACGAGGTCTTTCCTGAGAAAGGGTTTGCTCTGCCTGGGCTCTTGCTGGTTGGGGCGGACTCTCATTCCTGCACCTACGGGGCCCTGGGGGCCTTTGGCACCGGAGTAGGGGCTACGGATATGGCCGAGATCTATTCGCGGGGGAGATTATGGTTCAAGGTTCCGGAGACCATAGCCATTCGATTGACCGGCACCCGCAAGCCTAATGTCTCTGCCAAGGATATCGCCCTCATGGTGATAGGCAAGCTCGGAGCTGATGGAGCGACATACAGGACGGTGGAGTACATCGGCCCGGCTGTCGAGGCCCTGAGCATCTCAGGGCGTATGACGCTTTGTAACTTGGGTGTTGAGATGGGGGCCAAAGCCGCCATAGTTCCACCGGACAGGAAGACGGACCTTTGGCTTTCAGGGAGAGCGCGGCAGGCTTACCAGCCGGTACATTCCGATAAAGGTTCTTATGATTATGAGCACGAGTACGACATCAGCGATTTGGAGCCGCAGGTAGCTGTTCCCTTCCGGGTGGACAACGTCCGGCCAGTTTCCGAGTTGGCGGGTCTGCCTGTTGATCAGGTATTCATAGGCACATGCACCAACGGGCGGCTGGAGGACCTGGTGGTGGCGGCGCGAATTTTGGAGGGCAAGCAGGTTCGTGTCAGGACTCTGGTCATACCTGCCTCGCGAGAGGTCATGATGCAGGCGCTGCAAAAGAATGTCATTCAGATCCTCGTCGAATCTGGCGCGATGATTGGCACACCAGGATGCGGGCCATGTCTTGGAGCGCATATGGGAGTCCTGGCAGAAGGCGAGGTCTGCGTCTCCACTTCCAACAGGAATTTCCCAGGAAGGATGGGAAAGGGAGGGCTCGTTTATCTGGCAAGCCCTGCCACTGCCGCGGCCTCAGCCTTGAATGGATGCCTGACTGTGCCGGAGACCAAATGAGATTTGATTTGCATGTGCATTCCAATTGTTCAGACGGCCGTGACGAAGTCAGGACCATCCTGAGGGCCGCTGTCAAGAGAGGCCTGGCCGGGTTGTCCATTACCGATCACGACACTCTGCAGGGCTCTTTGAAGGCCCGAAAAATCATCCGAGAGGAAAAGCTGGAACTGATTCTCATCCCCGGAGCAGAGGTCACAACATCTGAAGGGCACCTGCTCTGTTTGGGAATAGAGGAGCTGCCGCCCCGTGGGAAGAGCCCTGAGGAGACGGCAGACATGGCACGCGAGCAGGGGGGAATAGCAATTGTCCCTCATCCCTATCATCCGTTCAGGCATGCAATCGGGCGGGTACCGGACTGCGATGCAGTGGAGGTCTACAACTCCAAGCACCTCTTCGGCATAGCCAACGCAAGAGCCCGGAGGGAAGCAAAAAAGCGCCATCTGCCAATGGTGGCCGGGTCCGACTCTCACTTTGCGGCGACGGTGGGCCTCGGAGTGACGGAGATCCTGGCTTCGGACGCTGCTGAGGCTGTGGAAGCTATCCGTGCAGGCAGGACACTGGTTATAGGAAGGCGCACACCCCCGCGGTTTTTTATCGGGAACACGTTCCAATCGATCTACCTGATAGTGAGGAACGGAGGAAGGAAAGGACGGAAGAGATAGATGCGATGGCAATGCATTGCATCGTTACAATTTTCAGGGGACTGGCACTTCATTTAAACCGAAAACCCCACTTGGTCGGTGACTCTGGTCCATCCGAAAAAGGATTGTTAGAAGAGGCAGATTGATCCGAAAGAGGACATTTATTGGTGCATATCGGCTGATCAATTATCATGGGATTAATCAGTCTTTGACATGAATACTACCACATCGAGGTTAGTAGATAGCGTCTTGTATTTCTTGCCTTCTAGTGCTGCATTAACCATGCCTTCTTTGTCTGCATCACTTCCAGCAATATCCCTGGATACATCGCATCTCTTGCATCTAAAATGATAACCATCTTTCTTGTGGATCTCTATGAAACCACCTTCACATTCTTGATGGTACATCTTGAGGTCAAGAATAGTGAAATGCTCGTCCGGACCCTGTATTTCTACTGCAATCGTCATTCCAACTTTGGACTCAATGCATGTTGCATCAGAATCGCCCATCTTCCATGTATCTACATCGGCCTGAGCCGTTTCTCCCCCAAAATCTGGCGTTGAATTTTCAGCACATTTATTTTTCATTTTTGAAATCTCCATTTTGCCTATAATTATAGAAGTTATCTCTTTAAATTTAAGTCTTTTCGATATTAAACCATAACTACCATTAAATTGATGAATACAGAATATTAATATTAAACCCAATGCACCATTGCTAAAACAATAAAAATATATAAATATAGTTTTCCTACTTAGGGGCATGGAGCAAGGGGCAAGGGATTAGCTTGAAGAAGAGCGAACCAAAGGAGTGAAGTGCCTTGAGATAAATATCAAAGGAAAAAACCATTATGTCTATGATTCGACAACTCACTGGAACAAGATAATCAAAAAGCGAGTCAAGAAATTTCAGTACATCGGAAAATTGATCACAAGAAGGGCCTAATAAAGTCGCGATGCATGAACAAATTGCTTTTAGTTGGCAAAACCAAGTACCTCCGACCACGCCGACGGTGGCTATGCCAGCAGCCAACCGGTACAAAGCTCGTCAAGCGGATTTCTCTCGAACCATTTCGGCATCCATCCTATTTCTACTCCTGCCCCCTGCCCTCCTGCTGCCCCAGCACCGGCCCACCCCGACTGTATCCAGTACTGTCTAAAACAGCCAGCCAGTCAAATTGGGATGAACCGCACCGGGACCTTTTCAGCATTCAGCCGGGCTTTAAGAGTGAGGGGCTCAGGTCTGCTGATACCGTTATCCTTCGAGACACCCATTGCCGATTCGATGACCACATAGCGCGGGCCTAGCATCTCGTTCAGGTGGGATCCCGCCGGCCACCAGGTGGCCCAGGGCAGGACTGCCTTTCTCCGCTGCAAATGACTATTGGGAGCAAAGGCCAGCACTTTTCCCCGCCCGGGGTCAAGGTCCACGATTTACGCCAGAAGCAACGGAAACAGGAGCAAGTGGGAGATTCCGGCAAAATGCCGATAGATTAATATCATTAGCAGAGCAATAAAATATAAGGTGAATTAGCGCCTATGTCTACGGTAAAGCTCGATGAACAGGGCAGGATCATGCTCCCAGCCGATTTGATGGCTAGGCTAAAAATGCATCCTGGAGATGAATTCGTCATAGGTGAAGCCACAGACGACTCGATACTTCTGAAAAAGAAGGATCTTAGAACCATATTAGAAGGCGTCATAAAAGAGGCCCAGATGGTAGATCTCGATAAGCTGGAGCGGGACGTAGAGGAAGAGGGCAATAGGGTTGCACGCGAGAAGTATAAGATTTTTGCTGGACACTAACGTCTTCATAGCAGCCTCAAAAAGAGGGTGGACAAAGACCTCTGAACTGGCTTTAAAACTCATTGAAGGCGAAGAAGATCTCATCGCCAATGATGCTCTCATCGGTGAGTATGGGAAATATGCAGGAAGCCTCGGAGATAATGGTCGATTCCTTTATGATCAGCTTCTTCAAAAGGTAGTTGTCTTAGAAATCTCAGATGACGCCATCGCCCAGTGCATGCCGTTCTTTCCAGATGGACAAGCAGCGGATGTCCTCCATGCGGCAACCTGCCTGAGTGCAAGAGGAACTCTGATATCAAATGACCGGCATTTTGAGAAGGTCCAGCAAACAGGGATTATCGAAGTCTGGACTATATCAGAGGCTATCGCCAAATTACTTTAGTTGGCACAGCCAAGTAACGCAGACAACGCCGACGGTGGCCATGCCAGCAGCCAACCGGCACAAAGCTCGTCAAGTGGATTTCTCTCGAACCATTCCGGTATCCATCCCATTTCTACTCCAGCTTGCTGCCGTCCAGCTGCCCCAGCGCGGGACCACCCCTGCTGTATCCCGTGCTGTCTAAAACGGCCAGCCAGTCGAAGTCGCTGAAGCTCTGGGGCCTGAGGGGGATGTAGGTCGGATTCTTCGTGCTGCCGGAGCGGGTTGGAAGCGAGGCGATCTCTGAGGCAAGAAGCCCCTGGCCTTTGTGAGTTGGAATTAACCGAGCTGGCCCAGGGCAGGCAGTCAGCCGGGCTTCGAGAGTAAAAGGCTCAGGAGCGCCTATGCCGTTATCCTTCGAGACGCCTAATGCCGAGCCGATGACCGCGTAGCGCGGCCCCAGCATCTCGTTCAGGTGCGAGCCCGCCGGCCACCAGGTGGCCCAGGGCAGGACTGCTTTTCCACGTTGCAGGTGACTGTTGTGAGAAAAGGCCAAGACTTTGCCCCTTCGGCGTTCACGTTTTACGATGTACGCCAGATTGTCGGCCATCGAAGCATCACGAATGCCGAGAAGACGGGCATACAGTTCATCTGACTTTCGTGCCGACGCAGCATGAAAGTTCAGCAGCTCCCTCGCGAGGGCTGCGTGCTGGACGGCCTGCAAATAGCTGTCACGGTCGCTCTTTGCCAGCAGCTCAGGCCGGCGCATCCGCAGTTCGACGATGAGGTCCTCAGTCTCAATTCGAAGCGCATTTGCGGCTGGTGAGAGTCCTATCGACTTCGCAGGATCGGCCATTGCCGCAGGGTTCTCCCAGTCGAAGTCCGACCCGAGCAAAGAGTCGATCAGTTGGCGATGCTTCTGGCCGCTGGCGCTGTCAATCGAGGCGATGTAATCGAGGACAAAATGAATAACCTGGCTTGGACTGGCGATGCCCAGAGCGAGGCCGGGGATATCAAAGCCGTAGAAATGAAGCTTGATGCCGTTGGAAGGATCGGCATTGTAGCGCCTCATCCACTCCACGAGTTCGCGATTGGCCTCGAGCCGACCAAAGCCGTGACTAAAGCCTTCCTCCAAAACGGCCTCAAAAGATTCCTGGCTATTTCCAGCCACATAATCATCAACCATACACGCTCTTGGAAAACTGCTCTCAACTGCAATGGCGCTGTAGCCGTGGCTTTCAGCCAGCCGCCTGAAGAGCCCATTTCTGAGCTTAAGAATGTCCTCGCCGCCGTGAAGTGCTTCTCCAAAGCCCAGCAGCTCTACAGACTTGTCAAGCGAGGCAATAGCCCTGTCAATGGAATCGCCGAATGCTTCGGACGAACCTGAAGAAAAAGAAATTGCCTCGTCTCGAATCCAATCATCGAGTGTAGCATTGATTGTAGCATTGATAATTCTATTCGCCGACATATTTCTCAAGAAAATCGAACGGTGCCGGTCTATTCATAGCGAGCTGATAGGCATCATAGGAGCAGAGGACAACGCCCACAAACCATCCCAATCCCATGCTGATAGCTGCAATAAAGGCAGTCAACAGAAACAGGACGATTCCTCTCTTGGTGTATCCCAGATAAACGTGCCCCAATCCCGCGATGAGGAGATTTAAGATTACTGCGATCGCCGGGCTCTTTGTTTTGGCACAGCAATTGAACTCATTCATATAAACGATATCATTGCTGTCTTGGAATAAGTAGCTTGGTATCTGGAACCAGTTCCAAATAATTATGGGACAGTACCCAAACCTATATTACGGTGTACTCCTATGGCAAAATTGGAATATATAGAGTTATAAGCCAATTATCATTGATGAGATTAATTGAACGGGAATCTGCATGATATACATAAAACATATGTCGTTAAGATGTCTAATTTGCACATACTCATTGTTAACACTAAGCCTATTGATGAATTCGTATCCTGTCTCCTGCTTGGAGCTTTCAGCTTCGACCGGAAGCTGTGAAGGCAGCTCATCGCTGCAAATTGGATACGGAGCGGAGACGATTGACGCGATCGATCAAAAAATAGACTTAGATGCGGGTCAAAGGACGATATCCAATAACCTTTGCGGCACAGGCAGCTTGCCTTATAGCTCCATGAGCAAGGCCGATGCAAGAGGAAATTATGTCAAGGTCTATAGAAGCATTTCTGGAAAGCCAGGGGTCACGAAATGGGAATATGAATGGAAAACATTCGCCCTTTACTCATCCTCTGATGGATATGGCGTTGGAGCACAATTGTGGCTCGATGCGAATAATGCATACACCATAAGCTGCGGCTCGTCATCATCCCGCAAGGTGGGAGGTGGCACTGTATCTGAGACGACAATAACCTCATCTCCAGATCCGTTGTCATCAATTGTCAACTACTATGTTGCATCTACTGCATTCGCCAATGAAGCTAAAACATATCAGAGTGCATCTGCGGCTAAGGGAGAATCCATCCAGATAGTATCTAGAGCATCCGATACCGGTGGAAGTGCAAGCGCTGGAATCAACTGCAACACAGACTCATCTATTGGCTCAAGTTCCATAAGCAATTTCTGCTCATCAGGCACAAGAACAAAAACCAGTGCAACTGCGAATCTGAAATTCAGTTCAGCTTCCGGGCTTGGCGTAAGTGCATATTTATCTGCTTCTAATCCCACAAGAGATGAGGCCCGTGGGACTGCAAACCGCTGCCAGGATGATAAAGGCATCGTAACATTTTCATCGTTTTGCGGTTCCTCACAGTACACAAATTCTTATGCAAGGGCAGACATATACAGTTTGAAAGCCAACCTGCCAGTGGGTGGCAAGATGAGCATAAACATGGCTGCTTCGACCTATCCGTCAGCTGGTTTAGTCGGCAAATGCACTGTATCCACGAGTTTCGGAGGAAAAGCATGTTTATATAAATACCCTTATGACTCCACAAAATGGAATTCGTATTCCTTTGCAAGCAAATCTGGCGGCGTCATAAAGGCCCAGCAGTCAGCATACGGGCAGAGCTATCAATACGCATCTGGAGGTGTCGCTCGCAATAGTGGCTTTACGTTCATTGCAGAAGCGTCCAGATCCGGCTACACAAGTGCCAGAAAAGAGGCCGTTGCTAATAATAAAGCCACGAAAATGCGCAGTTATGCACAAGTCCGCCTATCTGGAGCACCATATGTCACCCAGGGCTAATTGTCGTGAGTTTGAAGGCAGACGGTTGGAGAAAAATTATCGCATTCAAGCTTTGAAAATGTTGGCATCCAAGAGCCAGTTTAAAACAACGATGCAGTGATCGGCATGCAGGCTGGTAGTCCCCAGTGACACGACCTGGGCTCCCGAGCCCTCTATCAGACCCTCCTCCTCAGTGGTCATTCCGGTATGGTCACCCAGGATGAAGGCCAACTCGCCATCACGTTCCCCAAAGGCCTGCCCTCCAATGTCCGCGCCGTCCTCTCGCAGATAGATCAGCCTTGCGTCTTTCAGATCTGCCAGCAATTCAGGCAATCCTCCCAGGCGCACGAAGATGCCTGAAGTGGACATAGCCCACTGGGGAGTAGCCGGCACGGCCAGGGCCTTTTTAAGCAATGCAGCGGTTGTGCGTTCATCAGGATTGAGGTGACGCAGGGTCTCGCCCTTGAGTTGAATGGTCTTGGCTGCCTCTCCACCTAAAAGCACAAGATAGACGCAGACATCCTTTCGAATGCCGTGAGAGAGCACAAATGCAGCAGTGACTGACCTGCAGAGGATATCCAGCCTGCCGGAGGTACCGGGAATGTCCTCTAAAGAGAAATTGGGGGAGGTGGTGGCCTTATGGCCTACGATTATGAAAGTGCGCATGAGACGCTAGACGAGCACACGAATACAAACCTCTTTCGGAGGAATGGGGTCTATGTAGAGTCCGAAAAGCTTGGCATTTATCTAGCAGGATCGGAAAGGACGGAGCGAGAAGACCCCACCGTTCACGGTGGGGATGAAAGCGGAGTCCTTCCATTATGCTGCAAATCTATTTATTTTAAAATGAATACCCCGCAGCTTGCTGCGGCTGGGATGGTCAGGAAACCGATTTAAGGTAGATATGTGTAATATGTATTGATGCTAGAATTGCGACATGCAAGTCATTGTGTTTATAAAATTCGGTATCATATGGTGCTATGCATCAAATATAGGAAACAAATGCTATTATATAATAGTAGAATCAATAAACTGAAAGAAATATTTTCTGAAATCGAACAGAGATATTGTTTTGAATTTGATGCAATAGGAACTGATGGTGACCATGTTCATGTTTTTGTAGGAGCTGCGCCTAAATATTCTCCGTCAAAAGTTATGCAAATTTTGAAGAGTATTGCTGCTAAACAGATGTTCAAAGCATTTCCCGAAATTAAGAAAGAACTTTGGGGTGGCGAATTTTGGAGTGATGGCGGATACATTGGTACTATTGGCGAGGGTGTAACTGCCGAGATAATTCGGGATTACATTGAACGACAGGGGACTTCGGAAGAAAAAGAAAGCTATAAGCAAATGAATCTAATGGATTTTAAATAACCTGGCGGCGGCGCCTTGCATGCCCCGCAGCTCTGCTGCGGGGGTGCGCCGCCGTAATTTGACTCTAGCTGGCGGAGAATTTCCGGCGGCAACAGAAGAAGCTAGCATCGACCCGGTGAAAAAGACACGTGAGGACTACGGCGATATCCGGAGGGTCCGTGAGGTCATCACCGATCATGGCACACTTTTGACAAATTCTTGAATTAGTATAACTCGACACGCTATTACGAGAGCCTCGATGAAAAAACACTATCTTCAGACGTCGAAAGATGCATTTTTGTTGAGATTGCCTGATGAATGCAAGCTAAATTTATTCCTTTCGAGATTGGGGCGAGATTTTAATGAAACCTGGCAAATTTAAAAAGGATAGAAACTATCAACTCCTGATCGAGCCGAGATGCTTTGCGGTTTACAAACCCAGTCGAATGTGCTTGGTCTCCAGATAGGCATCCAGTCCCCAGTGCCCCAGCTCTCGACCAAGCCCGCTCTCCTTCCATCCTCCAAAGGGTGCTTGCAGGTCAACAACATTGTTGACATTGACACCGATGCCGCCTGCCTCGAGTCCCTCCGAGGCTTGCAGCGCGGTCTTGAGGTCACTCGTGAAGACATAAGCCGCCAGGCCAAATTCAGTGTCGTTAGCCAGGGAAATGGCCTCCTCCAGCGTCTTGAACTTCATGATAGGAGCCACCGGCCCGAAGGTCTCTTCTCTCATGACCCTCATTCGATGGTCAGCTCTGGCAAGAACCGTGGGCCTGAAGAAGTAGCCCTTCTGAAAAGCCTCGCCCTCCGGCTCCAGGCCGCCGGTGAGAAGATCGGCTCCCTTTTCCAGTGCATCGGCCACATGCTCTTTGGTTTTGTCTCTTTGTTTCAGGCTGAACATGGGGCCAAGATCTACGTCTTCTTTCAGTCCGTCTCCGATCTTCAGCCTCTCGGCGCGCCTGACCAGCTCCTCTGTGAAGGGCTCGGCCACCTCTTCGGAAGCGTAGATTCGGTTGACGCTGATGCAGATCTGGCCCATGTTGGAAAAAGCCCTCTGGGCGGCAGAGGCTGCTGCAGCCTGCAGGTCAGCGTCAGGACAGACAATGAATGGTGACTGGCCGCCCAGTTCCAGGGAAACGCGCTTGATGTGGGCGGCGGCACTGGCCATGATTGCTCTTCCGGTCGCCGTCTCTCCGGTAAACGCAATCTTTCTTGAGATGGGGTTTTCCACCAGCTCCGCCCCCACCACAACACCTGATCCGTGGACCACATTGGCTGCGCCCGCAGGGAGCCCGGCTTCGGCTACAGCCCGCACGAACTCCGTGGCTGCGAGAGGCGCGAGACTTGGCGGCTTGGCCACGAAAGTGCATCCTGCCGCGAGACAGGGCGCCACCTTCCAGGCTAAAAGGTCTACTGGAAAGTTCCAAGGGGTGATGAGAGCGGCTACGCCGAGAGGCTGCTTCAGCACTATGCTCCTGCTTTTCGGCCCTGCGATCCATTCCCCGAAGTTCCTCTTGCCCTCCTCGGCATAGTAGTCAAGCACATCGGCAGAGGAGAGAACCTCCATCTTTGCGTTTTTGAGGGGCTTGCCCTGCTCAAGTGTGAGCAGCCGGGCGATCGCGTCCGACCTCTCCCTCACTAGCCTAGCTGACTGATGCAGTATCTCCGCCCGCTTGGAAGACGCTGTACCCGACCAAACAGGAAGTGCATTATTCGCAGCCTGAAGGGCCTGCCGGGCCTCATCGCGCCCTGCCACGGCCACAAGAGCAACTGGCTCCTGGTTCGCAGGATTGTAGATGGTCGCTGTTTTGCCGCTGGCGGAAAGCATGGGGACATCCTGTCCATTGATGAGCATGAGGGATTGGTGCATGATCTTCTATCGCCAATGAAAGCTCATAACCTTTGCTTTTGAAAAAGTATTTAGGCATGAATAGCACGGCATGTCCCTTGATGCAACTACGGCAAAAGGGGGGCTGTATCCTCTGAACGGCAATCTCTGGGTCATTTCATTCATGGGCAGGGACAGGCCAGGATTAATTCGGGACATCCTGAAAGAGCCTGCCCGGCAGAAAGTGAATATCGTGGACATGGATCAGCGAGTGATGCAGGGAGTGTTCGTCATGTCTGTGGTTGCCGACTTTGCCGAGGCCAGCGTCACAGCAGAGAAGCTGCAGTCCTGGCTGGAAGCTAAGGCTGAAGATCTGGGAATTCAGTTCAGCTTCCTGCCGCTTTCTGAGTATAAAGGCCGGCGAACAACAAAGAAGAGCCTGCATGTCGTCACCATTCTGGCCAAAGATCGGGTGGGCATCATCCGCGACGTGGCAGATGTGGCAGCAGCAAATAAAATCAACATCGAGAGGGCGTCGGTCACAGCTCGGGGAGATCTCATTTCGATAGAATTTCTCATGGACTTTGCAGACTGCAATGAGAACGACGGCAAGTCCTGTCTCAAGAACAACTGCGAGGCGCTTGGCCTGGACGTGGTGATTCAGGATTTGGGCCGCTCCAGGAAGGAGAAGAGGCTCATCGTCTTTGACATGGACATGACCATTGTAGATTTTGAGATCATCAACAAGCTGGCCGGGTTTGCCGGAGTTGACGAGCAGGTAAAGGCCATAACAGAGAGGGCCATGAATGGAGAGATGGACTTCAAAGAGTCTTTACGCCAGAGGGTGCGCCTACTCAAGGGAATGCCGCAGAGCACACTGCAGGAGATTGCGTCTGACCTGCAGCTCACCCCGGGCTCCGAGGAGCTGCTCCATCACTTAAAGCAATTGGGCTACAAGATCGCGCTCATTAGCGGGGGTTTTACCTATTTCACAGATGTTCTCAAGGAGAGGCTCGGCTTTGATTACACATTTGCCAATGAGCTGGAGATCAAAGATGGGGTTCTAACCGGCGAGATCAGGGGCGATATCATCGATGCAGAGGCCAAGGGCGGCATCATCTACTGCCTGGCAGAGAAAGAGAATCTAAGCCCGGACAACATCGTGGCCGTGGGAGACGGGGCCAACGACTGCCTCATGATCAGAAATGCGGGGCTCGGCGTTGCCTTCAATGCCAAAGATGTTTTAAAGAAGGTTTCGGACGGCTCCCTCTCCAGGGAGAATCTGCTTGGACTGCTCAACGTGCTGGGCCTGGCCGAGAAGGAGAAAGAGCCGCTCTAAAAAGAAATTTATATATCCCACCGACTTTATGTCAGTGGGGCAATTTTCTAGCCGCGCCTTATCTGCGGATGAGTCTATTGCTGATTGGTTACTATCTTGACGTGATTATTCGCAGAAGCCGCTCCAAACGCTACTGAATTTCTGTTGCCTACCTTGATGTCCTCCATATTGACCTTAATGCAGCAATCCATGCAATCTATGCGCGACATGTGCGATGGAGATACATTGTCTATTATTCTTTCGCCGCAGACGCATTCACCTGAATCCTGATTCTTCTTGATCTCGAGATCATTTGTAGCTGTAGTCGCCTTTATTTTTTGCCAGATGTTACCCAAGGCCAAGGCTCTATCATTTCCGACAGTTACTGTGCCCATGTTGGTGTCCTGAGCATCAGGGAATTTCATGGCTGAACCCTCCGTCTCAAAGATTCCTGTTCCAAGGACATCTACATTTCCACTGCCAGACAGGCCGTAATCCTGTGCCATTATCGGAACCGACAAAATAGCCGTGACCAATGCCAGTATAACTTCTACGTTTTTTATAGTCCCACCTCTAAATTCTTATATTACTATACTTAGGATGTTACAATATTTATATTTTTTGGTAGTGCATTTCCGAAAAACAATATCAGGCCAAAAATTTTTAATTATGACTGGCATCTCCTGCAAACCAAAAACCACTGCTTCACAAACATGAAACAGCGAGGAACTAAAATGCTAAAACACAAGCCATTGAACGCCAACGACTGTTGCCGTTACAATGATCCCTGCCAGGAAAACACCTGATGCAATGGCTGCGAACGCAGGCCAGAATCGAAATCCCAGCAGAAAGGCAATGGCACAGCCCGTCCAGGCCCCAGTCATGGGCAGAGGTATGGCCACATATATGGCCAACGCCGTCAATCCGAAGTTCTCATGGTCCTGAATATACTTTCTCCTGGTGCGAAGAAAGAGCCAGGTGAAGAATCTGTCACCAAGAGTGCATCGTCTCAGAAAGTCGGATACAGGACCGAGAAACAGAAGCAAGGGAATTATCGGCAGGAGGTTTCCGAAAACCGATAAGAGATAAGCCTGGACTGGATCATATCCGTAGACGCCTATCGCCAGAGGTATGGCCCCTCGAACCTCCGATATGGGAAGTGCTGCGGCCAGCACAGTAACCAGCCATGACGGGAGAATTACGGACACCTCATGGCAGATGGTGCATCATCATGCTTAAAATATTTTTTCACTCGCCGATGGTCCCCTTGATCTCCACCTTGAAGACGGCCTCCTGGGTTGGAGAGGAAACCGAGATGGTCAGATCCACTGGAATCTTTGCCAGAGCAATGGATAGTGGCGCTATTGAGATCGGTGCGACGGATAGAGGTGCATTGGAATTGGCCAGGTCCACATGGACGCCCTCTGAGAGTTTGGTCAGCGCAGCGACCAGGCCCCCGAAGTCAATGCTCTTGGCGGCCGTTGCCATATCTGGGATCACAGTAATCGGCGCAACCTCGATTGGCCCGAGAGCGATGGGGCTTTTGGCATCTCCTGATATTTTGGCCGATATCGGGTTTGATCCAGGTCCTGAGACCTGCACGCCCAAGGCTTCATCCTTTCCAGTTCCTCTCACCTTAGCATCTGCATCAACTTTGATGGTCACCATGGTATCATCGTAATGCCTTAGCATTTTCTGGGATATAAAGCAATTCAGCATCAATTATCTGCAGTCTCATTAGAAGCGAAAGGCTGATATCTTCAAGGTGCATACGAAGTCGGCGATGCTTGAAGTAGGATATCTGCATATTGATAATCCCATTGCCGTTATTTCTTCACATAGCAATCCAGACCTCAATGTTGCTGCCGGACTGCTCTTGCTCGAAGGCTTCGATTTAGATGAAGTATCTCTTGAGGAGATGCAGGCCTGCTTGGAGAGAATCAGTGAGAGCCAGTCAGCCAGAAATGAGACTACCGCATTCGGCCTGTCTGTCACATGCTCGAGAGATGAGCCTCTTGTGCAGGCTGCTCGCCTCGCAAGCCGACATCTCTGTCTCTTGGATTTGAGGCTGACCAAGATTCGCGATCCAATTCGCCTTTTGGAGCTTATTCCCAGGTTGAAGCGCTGCGGCGTCACCTTATCTTTGCGAATCCGGCCAGAGGACCTTACCAACGAACTCCTGGAGAAGCTGCAGGAGAGCGAGCTGGACATAATTCATCTCGACCTGCGCGGCCTGAATGGAGTCGGACCTAAGATGGTCAAGAAGGCCAAGGACTGCAGAGGCCCGGTCATCATGGCCCTGGCAGACATCGGCGAGTTTGAGGATGCCAAGAATCTGATGTCAATGGGTGCAGATGTTGTCTCTTTGCGGGGAGCGGACCCTGAGTTTGCGGAATGGCTTTCTGAAGCCATGCATGAGTATGATGCTTTGAGCGGCTGGTACAATGCGCCAAAGCACATCTGCGCCGGAGGCGATCTGCGTGGTCTGGCATATTGCTGTCCTCCAGTCAAGCAGTGCCCGGTGCTCGGAGCCCTCAAGAAGGCGGGCATAACTGCCGAGGAGTTCGTGTACAAGAAGCTCTCCTTTGCCCGTGGGACTCCGCTTGAGAAGGGCGATGGAACCTGCTTTGGCAGCCTTGTGTGGTGCTGCAAGATAACCAAGATGTGCTATTTGCGAGATGCGGCTATGGCCAAGATCGGGCTTTCTGGCAAGGAGTACATGGAGCTGAAAAAGAAGCTGGCTGAAGAGATTCTCACCAAGACCTCTTGATGAGCCATGTTCGAAGATCCAGATCTTATGCCTGAGCGTGTGGCCCAGTGTGCCGTGCTTGCCATGCTCTTTGAACTCTCATCGAGCCCCAAGCCCGGCAATGTGGATCGCTGTCACGATTTTTCAGATATCGGGTTTCATCATTTCCTGACCAGCGCGGTCTCCGCTTATCCAATATTCTTTAAGGCTGCCTGTGGCAGGTGCAGTCCGGGCTCGCTCATCCTGGAGGGAGTTGAGGCCTGGCGGGAATGGAACTTGAAGAGCAACACTCACTTTGGGTCTCTGGTACTCATGGTTCCCATAGCCATCGCGGCTGGACGACCGGGAGAGCTGCGTTCTAACCTGGAAGACGTCCTGGAGGATAGCACAGTTGATGATGCCATAGACTTTTACGGGGCTTTTGCCCTTGCTGGTGCCAGGGTGACCGATGTGGACAGCTTCAGCCTGAAAGATCAAAACTGGAAGGAGGCTCTAAAGAAAAGCGGCAAGAGCCTATTGGATCTGATGAGGCTCTCTGCCGGGCATGACCTTGTGGCTAGAGAGTGGTCCAGCAATTACAGCCGCACATTTCGTATTGCAGAGAGGCTGGCGGTTCAAACGGGCCTGTGGGGTTACAACGATGGAGTTGTCAGGACCTTTCTTGAGGTGCTGGAGGAGGTGCCTGACAGCCTGATCTCTGCCAAGTTCGGCCAAAAGACCGCTCGGGAGGTCTCCCGGCTGGCCGGCGAGGCTCTCTTGGATCCAACTCTCGGCAAGGCGAAAAAGCTTGATGATGATCTTTTGGCTAGAGACATCAATCCAGGGTCTACAGCAGATCTGATTGCAGCGTCTTTATTTATCTCTCTTCTGAATGGCTTGAGGTTTGTTTGAGGTTTTGATAATGCTCTATGGAAATGAGGCTTTAGATGATCTGGGAATCAAAGACGGAATAAATGAGATAATTGCCACCACCGAGGTCTCTGGCAGGATCAACGCTGCACCCATCGGCATCATCCGAGATGAAGACAGCCTCTTTGTGCGGCTGTTTCTCGGAACTCACACTTATGAAAATGTGTTGACCAGAGGATGGTTTGTGGCAAATGTCACTCATGATGCCTGGATATTTGCCGAGACTGCTCTGGAGGATCTTCCCCCTGAGTATTTCGACCGCAGGGAGGATCTGCCGATCCTTAAAGATGCCGAGGCCTGGGGGCTCTTCAAGTGCGAGCCGTTCGCGTCAGACATCATCATAGCCAAGGTGGAGCTGATCAAGGGCGAGGCATTGAGAAGGGATTTCCGGGCATGCAACCGGGGGGCAAACCTGGTCATCGAAGCAGCGGTTGCTGCCACAAGGTATCTGGCTCTTCGGACCGACTCCTATTATATCGAGATGATGAAGCTGCAGAGGATCATCAATCGCTGTGGCGGACCCAGAGAGAGGGAGGCCATGGATCGGCTAATGGACAGGATTGACAGCTTTGCGCACAAGAGATGAAGCCATTTAGCCTACTGTGATCCTTTTATGCTCGATCGCTTGCCTTCCGGCTGCAACAGCCTCGATCTTCTCCTGGGTGGTGGATTTGAGTCCGGCATTATCACCCAGCTTTACGGTGAGTCGGGCACAGGCAAGAGCAATATCGTCATGCAACTGGCGGTGCAGGCGGTCTCTCGCGGCCTGAGGGTAATATTCATTGATACTGAAGGCTTCTCAGGGGAGAGGTTCAAGCAGATAGCCGGGCCCGGTGCGGAGGAGATGGCCAGAAAGATCATGATCTTTGAGCCCATGAGCCTTGAGCAGCAGGCCATAGCCATCCGCGAGTCGTCCAAGATCGCAGGCAGGGACCTGGGTCTTGTGATCCTAGATTCGGCTACTTCCCTCTACCGGGTGCTCCTGGAGGCGGATGATAATCGCACCATTCGTCGAACTCTCACTGTCCAGTTGGCCGAGCTGCAGGAGATCGCAAGGAGGCACAGGATTCCCGCAGTAATAACCAATCAGGTCTATACTGATATTGAGAACAATGTGCTGCGGCCTCTCGGAGGCACCGGCATCGAGCACATGTGCAAAGCCATCATCTTTTTGGAAAAGAGGGGCGAAGGATTGCGCCGGGCCAGGCTCATCAAGCACCGCTCAGCTCCTGAGGGGGGAACTGCCGACTTCCGGCTCACGGCGCGGGGCGTGGAGTGATATAGATTTATTGTACAAGTTCTATTTGGACTACAGCCGCATCCTCATTATGATGGCGGCCTCTCCGTCCGTGTAATATGCGGGACAGATTCCAATCATGCGAAACCCAAGCATGGAGTAGAGCGATTGAGCCTTTTTGTTGCTCACTCTGACCTCCAGTGTGGCGCTCATGGCTCCTATCTGCCGGAATGACCTGAGGACCTCAAGCATCAGCCTGGTGCCTATGCCTCGGTTCTGAAAGCCCGGCCTGACAGCCAGCCAGAAGACTCTGCCCTCAAAGGGCGTGTGCTTGAATCCTAAAACAAAGCCCGCCACGGTCCCGCCTAAATCTGCCACAAGAGTGCTGACTGAATGGTACTCGTAAAAGGCTGTGAATATGGCCGGATTGTATCCGCCAAAGACGTCTCTGTCGATCTCCAGTGCCGCCTGCAGGTCGTCCGGCAGAAATTTCCTTACCACTACTGGATCATTGAATATGCTGGTATCCATTCCGTCCATAATTCGACCGCGAGTTCGTTCACCTGGCCACATCAATCCTCACTTCTAACCACAATGGGATATAGTTTGTCAGGCGTCACTTTGCCACAGCAAGCGTGAGGTTTCCGTGAGGCATGACCAGCATTCTTGCGTCTTTGCCCTGCCTTTCTCTGGCCTTCTCTAGGGCATCCTCAAGGCTTTTTGCAGGAGTGAAAAAGCACATCTCAGCAGTCTCTTTCTTCAATGCCGAGACCAGAATGAGGTGATGCACCATCGACTCTTTAGCCAGGAAGGCTGCCTTGTGGCCTCCGAACTCGTACTCTCTGCCGAAGCGTTCCCAGCAGTCCTCTGCACATGTGGCCTTCTCTGCCCAGCGCTCAAATACCGGGTGGCCGAGGCCCTCGGAGCACTCTGCCACCAGGATGATGGTCCCTCCCGGTACAGCAGCGTTCTTGGCGTTGTCCAGGGCCTTTTGGGCCTGGAAGAGGTTGAGGTCTTTGGGCCTGCCTCCTGCAGAGGTCACAACTATCTCGGCCTGCCGGACAGGACGCCGGTACATGTGATCGACAGTCGCTGCCCCAGAGCGGTGGGCGGAGATGAAGTCGCCTGCTACTGCCTGAACTATCTCATTTCTGCCGTTTTGAACCACATTCAGCATGAAATCAAGGCCCGCAATGCCTGCTGCCTCCTCCATGTCCTGGCGGACTGGGCTGTCAAGCCTGCCTGTGGTTGATCTGGGATCTCTCATAAGCTTGTGGTTCTTGATCACAGACCTCTCAGAGCTCACTCCCGGCAGCACCGCCTTGGCACCGCCGCTGTAGCCAGCATAGTAGTGGTATTCGATGTTTCCCGTAGCCACTATGAGGTCCGAGGAAGCGACCGCATCAAGGATCTCGACTGGAGTCTCATTCTTGGTCTCACCTAAAAAGACACATCTTTTGGAGTCGTGCTGCATGTATGCAACGCTGGTGCAGTCTTTCAGGAGAAGCCTCTCCTCGACTGAGGTCATCTTTCTGTGCGTGCCCAAAGCAAAGACAATCTTCAGGTTGGAAATATCGAGGCTCTTGAGCCTCTCGATGAGCGGCGGAAGCATGAGGTGGCTAGGGGCAGGCCTCGTGATGTCGCTTACTAGGATCGTGGCCGATCGGCAGCCTGCAAAATCGTCCAGGCTTCTTCCGATGGGCTCATCCAGGGATCTGGCGATCTCGTTTGAAGGGGCAGCGGAAAGCTCCTCTTCCTTCACGATCTCCGTTCCCTCAGCATTCGTCAGTTCGAGAAATCCCTGACCATAGCCCAGCCTGATCATATCATTGAATTTATTTGTCATTTCTTTGCTTTGCCTGAATCAGAATTTCTTGAGTCCTGATTCTTGCAGTCTCCTATGTCTTCAAGATCACGGCGCGGCTCAACATCTCTGAGAAGGCCTCGAAGATGGGTCTGTCGGATCTCATGAGGAAGTAGTCGGCTCCGACCTGGTTACAGGCCGCATGGATCTTATCATTATGCTCAGCCAGGCGTCTTAGATACTCTTTTCTCTCGGCATCAGTTATGCGGGTGATGAGCGGCTGGCCGTTTTCCAGGTCCACGAACTTGATGTCGCCCTTAAAGCTCAGTTCCGTCTCCTGGCTTGCCAGCACCTGAATTACCACCAGCTCATGCCCGGACAGCCGGTAGATGCTGGAAAGGATGTCATCTGTGTCACCCAGCAGGTCGGATATCAGGACCACAAGGCTCGTGGACTTGAGCGACGCCTCCATCTGGTCTGCGATTGTCAACATGCTGGCACTGCCGCGTGGGGTGATGCGGTCCAGCTCCTCGATCGACTGAAATAGGCTTCTTTTGCCCCGTTTGGGCTCGCCGAGATACAGTTTTTTGCAGAAGAGGGAGATGGCATATTTCTCGTTTTCCAGTGTGGCGAGATATGCAAATCCTGCGGCAAACCTGGACGCATATGTGAATTTGTCCTCGTAGCCCATGCTGGCGCTGCCGTCGAGGAGTATGTGCACGACCAGGCTTCTCTCCTCCTCGTGCTCTCTGATGTAGAGCTTCTCAGTTCGCCCGTAGACCTTCCAGTCAACCAGCTTGAAGTCGTCTCCTCTGCGGTACTCGCGGTAGCCTACGGGGCTGATGCCGTGGCCGAAACGGAGCGACTTCCTGCCTCCGCTGTAGGCGGTCGAGACCCGCTTCTTGACGAAGAGGGCGAACTTAGATAGCTCGCTAAAGAATTCCGTGTCCATGATGGTGCCACTCTAACAGTCTCATAGTCTCAAAGAGACAGGCTCTTGAGGATGTCAGTTACGACCTGGTCGCGGGTCAGACCCTTTCTCTCGGCCTCGAATCCGAGGATGATCCTGTGTCTGAGAACTGGGTAAGCCATCTCGTGCAGGTCCTCCTTGGAGACGTAATTTTTGCCGTGAAGGAAGGCTCTGGCTTTAGCTGAGAGGATCAGGCCGATTGTAGCTCTGGGGCTGGCTCCATACTGGACACCCGGCCAGTTGCGTGTGGCCATGACAAGGCTTACGGTCGCGCTTTTTAGTTCATCGGAGATGGGAATGTCACGGGATAGCTGCTGGAGGGCGATCACCTCGTCTTTGGTCACGACGCTGTCCACATGGGGTTCGGATCTGATGGTGTATCTCTCCAGGATCTCCATCTCGTCTTCCTTATTCGGGTAATCCATGAAGATCTTGAGCAGGAACCTGTCCAGTTGGGCTTCTGGAAGCGGGAATGTGCCCTCCATCTCAATTGGGTTTTGGGTGGCAAGGATGAAGAATGGCCTGTCCAGGAGGTAGGTCTTGTTTCCGACGGTCACCTGTTTTTCCTGCATGGCCTCAAGCAGGGCGCTCTGGGTCTTGGGCGAGGCCCGGTTGATCTCGTCTGCTAGCACGATGTTGGAGAAGACAGGTCCTGCCTCGAAGCGGAACTTCTTGGTTCTGTCAACCTCCTCGATGATGGTGGTTCCTGTGATGTCTGCGGGCATCAGGTCCGGGGTGCATTGAATCCTGCTGTAGTCGAGGCCCAGGCAGGAGGCTGTGGTCTTGACCAGGAGGGTCTTGGCGAGGCCTGGGTTGCTCTCTAAGAGTGCGTGGCCTCCTGCGATGATTGCGACCAAGAGCTGCTCGATGGCCACGTTCTGGCCGACTATGACTTTGTCGATCTCATGCCGGAGCTTTTTAAATATCTCCGGAGCCCGGCTAAAAACTGCTTTTTGATCCTCCGACATTTTATTCTCCTTCTCTCATCTTCTGAAGGTGGTTTTCGTCTAATTATAACTTTTCCTGGCGACTCGCGATTTTTATGGGTAGACCCGATGAATTCCGAAGCCTTTGTGCCGTTGTGCCTTTGTGGTTTCCTGGATGCAACGGATCACCACAAAGACACAAAGTCACAAAGAAAGGTTCACGTTGGATCTGAATAGAAAGCGTTATCTTCAGACGGAACGGTTTAGGATTGTCGGGGTGCAGGGGCAGAGAATCCCTGCCTTTTCAAAGGCGGGATGAATCGTGCCCCGCCCAGATTACTTTCACTCCGCGGCATAACTATATATTGCTCCAGATCTATTCTGTATTGCTTGGTTTGCTGCCAGCAGTTGAAAAGACTCAAGCAGCGCGCACAAAACCACAAAAACAATTGGCATGGGATCACATGCCATCGGTTGAAAGGCCGTAGATGCCTACGAATTCATTCGTGGGAGTGGTCACATGTTCTCTGTGCGTCCTTTGTATATGATTGGTGAAGGGAGAAAATTTGGCTTGCAGCATGGGTGGCCCACTGTGGCTCGTTATGCGGTATCTGGTGAGAGGGTGCCGCCGCTTACCTCTGCCCTGCCGTTGGCTGAGAAGGTTCATGATGCTCTGGTCAGCCTCTCAGACGGGGCCGGGGTCTTTACGGGCTGCGACGAGCTAAAAAGGCCTCTCCTGGGACACAGGCACGCGCACATCCTCTGCGAGAGCGACGACCGTCGGGGGGCTATCACAGCGGTCACAGTCTACGCCCGCCGGGGCTTTTCTGCTCTTGAGAGTGAGGCCCTGGAGGGGTTGAGTCGCATCTGGGGCCCGGAGGACGGGCCGCAGGTCGATCTCGCTCTGCAGGGCCTGGGCTGGCCTGAGGACTTTGGCGAGAGCGCGCTGCTGGGAAAATCGAGGTCGTGGGTATCCAGGACGCCGTTTTTGGCCATGCGCCACGGCAAGCGCACGCGGGCGGGCGTGGCGAAGCTGGACTGGCGCGGCCTGCAGATCGGCGGAGCGGAGCACGATCTGTTGCGGCTGCTGGATGATGCGGGCTTGCCTGAACCGGTGCAAGTGGAGCCGGTGGCCGGCACGATTCTCGGCGGGGAGATGGTGGGCTGGGAGAGATTTGTCACGCGGAGGTGCGCCGGAAGGCGGCCTGCGGGCGGCGGGCCGTGCGGGTTTAGGGTGCGGTTCACCGAAGCGGTGCAGGGTCCGGTGGCTGTGGGGTACGCGAGTCACTTCGGGCTGGGGGGATTTGAGAAAGGATTATCACTATGAAGGACGAAATAAGTTATTGGGGCAGTCCTATGGATAGGGATGGTGTTGTCAAGCTGATTCGATCTATTTTGGCTGGGTTTGAGGAGATCGATCTGGCATACCTCTATGGGTCTTTTTTGGAGCGAGATGATTTCCATGACATTGATATTGCCATTCATCTGAGCAAAGATTTGGCAGCCTATCCGAGGTTCAAGCTCTCTGCAAAGGTTGCAGGGAGTCTCGAAAAGGGAATACTGCCCAGGGTTGATTTCGACGTAAGGATTCTCAATGATGCTCCTGCCTATTTTCGGTACGAGGTAATCAGCAAAGGGGTCGTGGTGTTGGAGAGAGATCGGGAAAAGAGGGTAGACTACGAGGCCCATCTCATATCCGAATACCTGGACTTGAAGTACATGTATGATCTCTTTGATCAGGCCTTCCTGGCGAGGGCTTGAAACCGTCATGCCCGCTTAGGCACCCATGAGCATGAAAATTGGGCTTCAAGTTTATATTCAGGATCGTTCATTGGTTCAATTATAAGACTGGCAAACAAGGGCGAAGTGTTTCTGGAGGACTCAGAAGTCCCCGCGATTGAAACTGCCCTGAGCAACAGTTAGTACCCATGAATGTCGCCATAAAGGCACGCGTATCAAATTTGCAAAATACATGTTGCTCTGCCCATCTCAAGGAGATTTATCATGGAGCCTGTTCTGGAATGTTGCGCTGGAATGGATGTTCACGAGAAGAAGGTAGACGTATGCATTGCTCATGGATCTCTTGACAAATCTCCAAAATTCGAGATCAGAACCTTCTCAACCATGACCTCAGATCTCGAAGAGCTATCGTCTTGGCTAAAGAAATATAAAGTCACAGCAATTGGTATGGAAAGCACTGGTGTCTACTGGAAACCGATCTTCAATATCATGGAAGGCGAGTTCACAATAGTTCTTGCCAATGCTCAGCACCTAAAATCCATTCCCCGAAAGAAAACCGACATCATGGACTGCATGAGGATCGCCAGATTACTAAGATATGGACTGCTTCCAAATAGCTTTATTCCACCAAGAGAAATCAGAGAGTTGCGGGATCTCAATCGCACTCGAAGAAAACTTGTTGGGATGATGACCTCTGAGAAGAATCGACTCACAAAAGTTTTAGAGTCGGCTAACATCAAGCTCAGCTCGGTTGTCTCTAAGATCAGTGGCGTCTCGTCGTTGGCCATGATTCGATCTCTGCTGGAAAAGGACAAGCTTTCCAAAGAGGAAATCGCTCAGTTAGCTAAAGGTTCACTTAAGAAAAAAGTGGATCAGCTCGACAAAGCCCTTAATGGAAAGATAACTGATCATCACAGGTTCCTCTTAAAAATGCATATAGAGAACATCGACCATCTTGCCAAGCAAATAGAGAAAATCGATGAAGAGATCAAGAGGAAGATGATCCCTTTTCAAACGGATGCGAAGCTAATTCAGACAATTCCGGGGATCAGTGAAGTCAGTGCATTTGCCGTCCTTTCGGAAATTGGGATAGATATGTCTCAATTCCCTGATGAGGGGCATATTTCTTCTTGGGCGGGCCTTTGCCCAGGTAATAACGAGAGTGCTGGCAAGAAAAAAAGCGGAAAAACGCAAAAAGGAAATTCGTCTCTGAAAGCGACTCTAGTTGAAGCTGCATGGGCCGCCTCAAAGACCAAAGGTTCCTCATATAGTGCTTTTTATCATAATATCGTGAAACGGAGAGGCAAGAAAAGGGCTCTTGTTGCTCTAGCGCATCGTATGCTCACCGATATCTATTCTGTTTTAAAAACCAAAGAGCCTTATCAAGATACCGGAGCCGAGGCAACTAATGAGATAGCAAGAAAGAGGAAAGAGCGGTCGATGATCAGATCACTTGAGAAGGCCGGATATTCTGTAGTAAAGACATCCGTTACAGAGATGGCGGTTGCATAGGTATCCGTGAGGACCATTTTCATATCAAACTCCATCTTCGGCGGTTGAGTCGATGACGATCTCCATGTCTATCCATGACTGCAAAGTCGTGGCTCGATTGAAACAAGGCCGCTGCAAGTCTGTTTGATGGTACGGCAATGGCTGTCCATGATTATAGAATCGTATCTCGATTGATGCCTGAATATCTTTCCAATGTATGCCAGTCTAAAACTGCATTGGCTTCAAAAAATAATGATGATAATAATAGAACTCATGCTTCTGACTCTATCACCTGCGTCATCATCTCAGGAATCAGCTTCTCGATCTCCTGGAAATGACGAAGAGCCTCAAAACCCTTGCCGGTGGTCCGATATCTGGGAATTTCTCCCTCCACTCTTTCAGCCAGCCAGTTTTTGATGATGAGATTCAAATAAGGCACAACAGTTCGGAAATTTAAATTGCAGGAATATACAATCTGCGTCTTATTTGCCCCATCCCACACACTTGCAAAATATTGCTTAAGATCTGGGCCTTAAATCTCTTCTGTCCCATAGCTGTGTGATAAGGACCTAAGATACTTATAAAACTTTCTGACTAATACGACATTCGATTTCAAATAATTTTTTTAGTCAGATATTATTATCATTCTATCCGCATCCTGGCTACTCTTCGAGAGTCGTCAGAATCTTGACCTCTGCCTTCACCGGCACTGGGTGCAGAAGCTCTGATCCCACCCGTTCCATGATCTCCTTCAGCCGCCGGGCATACTCCTCTGCGCGCTCTTCAGTAACCTCCAGCAGGATCTCATCATGGATCGAGCCGATGATCTTAGCATCCTGGCAGGATATCTTCTCGCAGACCTCTGCCATCACCAGTTTGATGAGATCGGCCCCGGTGCCCTGGCAGGGAGTGTTGAACATCTGAAACCGGGACGCAGTCAGGCCGGTGCCGAAGCGGGGCCAGACCCTCCTCCGGCCTAAAACGGTCCTGGTGCAGGATAAAGGCAGAGTGAAGAACCCCTGCACGCAATTATGAAATGAATGAGGCACCGTGCAGCTCATGGCCATGACCTGCTTCTCCTGCCATTCCCTGATGCCAGAATACGCCTCAAAGAACCTCTCTTTGGCCTCTTCTGCCTCATCCGCTGACATGCGGACCCCGTAATCAGACTGCACCCGATACTGCAGCGTCTGTGCAGACCCGCCGTAGATCAAAAGGAAGTTCATGATCTTGGCAGCCTGCCTCTCTTTGGCTGTCACCTCATCGGGCGTTTTCCCGCTGATCCGGCAGGCCGTCAATCGATGCAGGTCAAGGCCGCCCGAAAAAGCCTGCCGCATGGCCCGGTCCTGGGAGAGACAGGCCATGATTCGTAGCTCAATTGTGGAGAAATCAGCCTTGACAAACCTCTTGCCGGGAGCAGGCAAAAATAGCCTTCGCACCGACCCCGCGCCCTCTCCTGTGCGGGGGATCTGCTGGGCATTGGGATCTCTGCAACTGATTCTGCCTGTGGTCGAAGGTATCTGGAAGTAATGGGGGTGGACCCTTCCGTCTTTTGGATGGATGCGTTTTATCCAGTGATCGAGGACTGCAAGAAGATAGCAGTCGTGCCGGTAGCGTACGAGCGCCTCAGCGAAGGCGCACCCTGCAGCGGCAAGCCCCTTCATCACCTCGGCTCTTGAGCTGGCCAAGGAATAGCCTCTCCTTCGCAAAAAAGCCATGACATCCTCCTGGCGGTCGGGATTGAGATAATACGAGAGCCTTTTGCCGTCGTGGGTGACTGTGACAAAGCCCTTCTTTCTTGCCTCATCCTGCATTGTCCAGACCAGATTGCAGACCTCGCCCTCCAGATCCCGAACCAGGCCTCTGGCTTCAGTCGCATTCAGCCTGATGCCGGTGACCTCCATCTCCGCAAGCGAGGGAATTGCCCTGAACTCCAGATCGGCAATTCTCTGCAGATCGTTTTTGGCCAGCAGCTCGGCTAAGACGCAGTAGATTGGCAGAAGTACCGCCGCCTTTTGGGCGAGGCATTCCTGGGCATTCTCTGTGCTGTATTTTTCGCTCTCGTTCTCTTTCTCATCCGTGATCATGATTCCAAGATGCCTTTCTGCGAGAGCTGAAAGGCTTTGGTCGGGGGGCTTCTTCTTCCAGGGATTCTTTGGGGAAAGAGAGAGAGTCAAATCATAGTAGCCGCCCCAGCAGATCTCTGAAGCAAGCATGAGGTCGAAGAGATTGCTGGCCTCCAGCGTTCGCTTCTCTGAGGCGCGCAAGAAAGAAAGGGCAGTTTTGGCATCGTAGAGGACCTTTTTGATTTTGGCGTTCTCGATCAGCCCGGCCAGGTCGCTGATGATGCCATCGCCCAGGGCCAGACGATCGGCGATGTAAACGCATTTGCCGGGCAATGCCAGGCACGCAAGTCTGATCTCATGATGCAGAGGGTCGGGACCGGTCGTGGAAAGGGCGAGGCCGCAAATCTCGGATCTTTCGGCCTCCTGAAGCGCATGTCTCCAGCGCTCTTGAGACTCTGCAAGGGTAATTGACTTGAATGATATCATATCAATTTTTTGTTCTTCAATTTATATTTCTTACAGCGCCTTCTGCGCGCCAGGCTTTTCATGTGGCGGATTCTTGTCCAGATCCAAAATGAACTGCCGATTGACGCTATCCTTGGTCAACAGACCTCGGCGTTCCCCTTCTTCAATGATGTCGCAACCGATAAAAGCGTACGGACTGGCAATTCCTTTCAGAAATACTGAGAGGTCTGCAGGGTCATCGAGAATCTCCTTGGCTTTTCGCACTGAAATAGCCCGACGAACCCTTATCTTCTCCTTCTCCTTGATGATGACTTGCCATCCTCCGTACCGGTGCTCGTCCCAACGACTGCGGACGAGCCGAGAAAAGGCGATGCCTAAAACGACTGCAAGGAAGCTGGCAATCAGGTTTTGCAGGATGGCAATGATGGAACTCTCGACCAGATTATTCATGACTTGACCTCTGATTTCTCACGATACTTTCCTTCGTTCTAAGTTCTTGGTTAGGTGCTCTGTGCGTACTCTGTGAACTTTGTGGCGGACGCGCCGTTAGCCACTGGTTCCAACACAGTTACGGACTGCCACCACCACAGTCACAGAGCGCATAGAGTGCTCAGAGAGATTACCCACTCAAAACAGCGAAGAGCCTAACTTTTCTTTGTGCCTTCGTGTCTTTGTGGTGATCCGTTCCACTCCTGCAACCACGAAACGCCACTATTCTTGCTCCAGCAGGCTTCAAAAACGTGCCAGAAGTGCCCTCCGGAGCCGTGGCTATGCCCGTTGCCCCTGGCCCCCTTGCCTGCGTGGCAGTTGCTGCAGATGGCCATGCGTCGCAGACGGCAGCGGGGCGCTTCAGATTGCGCCCCACCCCATCCGCCGGACTCTTCCACTGCCTCAACCTTGATCGTACTCCGGCAGGCAGAACCGGCACCCATTGTACCCGCGCCGGAGCGCCAGCTGAAGATCGTCGAATGGAACCTTGTGCCGTCCGCTGATCTTCTTTGCCCAGGAGCAGTTGGGCAGATGCAGCTCCCGACTGTCCGGATTGCTGTTGCCGATGTAAGCCGGCGTGCCAACCGTCCTGGCCACGAGGCTCACCCTGCCGGTCGTCCGTCCGTTCACCCGCTGCTCAATCGAGACCGGATAAACCTCGCCCGGCCTCGCTCCGGCAGGCAGCTTCACCTCGATCTGAACCAGCGTGTTCTCTTTAGACTTGAGCTTGATTCCGGTAAGCTCGGCAGAGGCGCCTGTCAGCATGGCAACCTGGCTCACCATGCCGCCCTCCGACTCCCAGACCTTGTTCAGCCCGACGGACACAGATCCCTCAAGATAGCGCGTCGGAATCTTGAGCCTGACCTCTCCACCCTGCGGAGCAGATGAGCAATCGATGTACAGCGCACCAATGGACGGACCCGGAATGCCTGCAACATAAAACTCAGTGCTGGTGGTGCTGTTGGGCATCTGGTCTTTGATGATCTCGTTCTTCCATGCCAGGTTGTCTTCCCAACGCACCTTGTCAACGTCCTCCTGAATTATTGGATCTTCCGGGTGATCGACTGTGGCGAACAGACAGAAGTGTCCCGGATCAACCGTATTCACTGCTGGAGAGGGTGGCGTCCATTCGAAGGCAGCCGTAACAGCTTCTCCATCACCTCCAGCTCCATGAGCAGGTACAGTGATTGTTCGGATATTGCCAACCACTCCGTCCACTTTGATTCCGTCAGTCTTCCAATGGGGTTTTGTGAGGTTCGTTCCGGGATTCGCCCAGTAGAGCTTCACCTCCGCATTTGCGGCAGCCTTCGATCCGCGATTGTGAACCCGCACGAAGACATAGTTCGTCTGCCCGTACTCCGGATTGAGGGCCGGAGGGAGCGCGGGATCATTGGTCAGGCTGACCCAGATGTCCGGCGACAGATAGAGGCATCCGGCAGACGGCGGGATGCCATCGTCAGAGGGATTGTCCTTGATGTAGACATCAACGAAATCCAGGCCTGCAGTTACTACTACAGCGAAATCCTGCTTCTGATTGACTCCAGGCATGGCAGTCGTCGGGACGTTGATTCCCGTTATCCGGACCGTATGAATTCCCGTCTGCGGAACGTTTAGGACCACCTGCTGAACGTTATTGTTTGCAGTGGCTGCCTGGGTCGTTGTTCCGTCAGGAGATATGACTGAGAGGCGCAGCTGGTTGACAAGTCCTCCTGCCGCCGGAGTGCTCTGGTAGTCAGTCCAGACAAGAGTAGCTCGGAACGGGACAGATGAATTGACAACCTGGAATGTGTAGTCCCTGGATTCGACACCAACTGCATCAGCTGCTAAATCCCGGAACTCCATCTTTGAGGGATATGCTGGGAATAGAGTCTGATCCAGGTTGATGCGGCCCCAGCCTTCATCGTTGTTCGGGACCGGCCCGACCTCTGGTGGCGCATACTGACCCGCCATCGGAACAGAACCGTGGATCAACATGGCTTTGATCAGAGCCGCCGATGGGCTGACGAGACAGGCGCTCTGAAGGTACTGGCGGATGAGAGCAACAGTTCCGGCGGTGATCGGAGTCGCCATGCTCGTCCCACCCATGAACATGTAAAAGTCCCGGCGGGCGTCTCCTGCTGGCAACAGCCCCCATCCGTGCTCGCTCGCAACGCTGGAGCGCACTGAGAGAATGTTTGTCCCGGGAGCCACCACATCAGGCTTGATCCTGCCATCGTCCGTTGGACCCCGGCTGCTGAATGCGGCCATCCCATCCGGATCGTCGGACACGTGATCAGATCTTAACGGATCCACTGGAAAATCCGCGAGCCATGAGCCTGTTCCGTAAGCAATATCATATCCGGGCGCAGGAACCGACCCGGTCGGGCGGTCGTTCTCAGAGGCCCCAACTGTGATGCAGTTCTTGGCTGTTGCCTGAACAAGCAAGGAATCTGCATCTATCACGCCATTGCTGTTGCCGTCCCTTCCGTCGTTGCCAGCTGCAAAGAGAATGACCGCGTCCTTGTGCATCCAGGCAAACTCGTCAATGTTCTGGCTTTCAGCTGTGTACTGGCCATAGATGAAGTTTCCAGAATCATCCTGAGCACCTCCCCAGCTATTCGAAAAGATCCTCGCACCATCATTGTAGGACTGTTGAAAGAGCGTCTTGAGATCGTCCGGAATGCCCAACAGATAATAGCCGTCTGGCAGATCCGACTGGTAGGCGGGCTTGACGTTTGCGTATTGCTCTACTGCCTGGAAGACCAATCGAGCATTGTATG
>Ga0074195_1001293_pt1 | contig 36498 bp, 29 predicted proteins | sample EPASupsiteHSE623_FD_64525 | JGI IMG/M metagenome (GOLD analysis project Ga0074195, IMG submission 64525) | Bioremediated contaminated groundwater from EPA Superfund site, New Mexico - Sample HSE6-23 | ecosystem: Environmental > Aquatic > Deep subsurface > Groundwater > Contaminated ... | reverse complement strand
GACAAAAGTAAGGGGTCTGTCCCGGGAAAGCAGCGGCACCGGCCGGCGACGGGTGGACCTGGCCGAGCGGATCGATAACCCGCTGATCGTCTACAAGGCCAACCCCCCCGCGGCCGGCAGCCGGGCCGCCATGAGCCATACCGCCTCGCTCGGCACCGACGAGGCCATCCTCGACACAGCCTTCGAGCGGGCCGGGATCCTTCGCATTCACCAGCTCCGCGATTTCGTGACCACGGCCCTGGCCTTTGACCTCCCTTCACTGCGTGGCAACCGGATCATGGCCATGAGTCCCGCCGGCGGCTTGGGGGTGGCCCTGGCCGATCTGTGCGAGCGTCAGGGATTCGCTTTTGCCGATCCCGGCCGCGACTTCTACCGGGAACTGGCCGAAATCGCCAATGCCGGTATCATCCAGCTCAATAATCCCCTCGACATGGGCGATCTCTACCGGATCGACAAGTATCCGCATATTTTCAACCATGTTTTAGCCAGCGACCAGGTGGACGGCGCAATCTACGCCAGCCAGTGGCCATGCATGCCCGCGGGCGGCAGCGATGTCTTCACCGCCATGTTCAACACCGACATCTCCCTGGCCATGGCCGGGGCGATCCTTTCCACAAACAAACCTCTGGCCCTGGTGCTGTACGGCGACACTGCGGTTGTCGCCGCCTTGAAAAAGCAGGGGGTCCTGCCGGTTTTCGATGGTCCGGAGGAGGCGGTCCAGGCCCTGCACCGACAGATGAGCTTCCACGCGCACCGTGCAGGGCGTCCCTTCCGGGCCGACCCTCCGGCCGGCGATGTGCCTTCCGAAGTTGTTCGGGCCTGGGTGGCGCGACATCCCGGCGTGATCGGCGAGGAGGCACTGGAACTGCTCGCCGCCTGCGGTGTCGCTAGTCCGGCCTCTGGCCTGGCCCGAACCGCTGGGGAGGCGGGCGAGATCGCCGAGTGTATCGGGTTTCCCGTGGTGCTCAAGGTCGTCTCCCCGGATGCGGTCCATAAAACCGAGGCGGGCGGGGTATTGCTCGGTATCGGCTCCCGGCAGGAGGCGGTGCAGGGCTTTGCCCGGATCCGCGATAATCTTGAAGGCTATCGGCCGGACGCGGTGCTCGAAGGGGTGCGGGTAACGGCCATGGCTCCGGAGGGCATCGATGCGTTCATCGGCGGCCTTCAGGATCCCGCCTTTGGGCCGGTGGTCTTCTTCGGCTCCGGCGGGATTCATGTCGAACTCTTCCAGGATGTGGAACGGGTGCTCTGCCCATCGGCTGCCGCCGAGATCGGCGCAAAGTTGCAGCGGCTCAAGATCGGGCGTTTGCTCGGCGGACTGCGGGGACAGGCCCGCATCGATCCCACACCCTTGATCCGGGCGATTGCTGCCATCGCCCAGTTGCTCGCCGATTTCCCCGAAATCGTCGAGCTGGATTGCAACCCGGTGCGGGTCGCGGCAACCGGCGATATTCTGGCGCTGGATGCCCGTATGCGGATACGGGATAGAGAGAGTCGATGAAAGGAGGAGCAGGCATGTACGCCAGGTTATTACTCTTGATCGGGCTGCTGCTGATGCCGGCGATCGGCCAGGCCAACGACGGCTTCGGCGGGCTGACCGCGACCGGATTGCAGTTTCAAAAAAGCGCGAACATCCGGATGGTGTCGGAGGATCTGTTCCTCAGTCCCTCCCAGGTTCGGGTCAAGTATCTGTTTCGCAACGATGGGGCAGCGGATGAGCGCGGCGAGGTCATCTTTCCCCTGCCGCCCATTCCCCTGGCCGGGCTTGCGGATTCCGGATTCGCTCTGACCGAGGACAGCTTGCGGCGGGACAATGTGGTGGACTTTACCGCCATGGTGGACGGCAAGAAGGTCGCGGTCCGGACGGACAGGGTCGCGGTCCGGGAGCCCCCCTTCGACGAGCAACGCAAGGGTGCCGCCTACTATGACGCTCCCGGCGAGGAGGTCACGGCCCTGCTTAAGGGACTGGGCATACCGCTGTCGCTGGATGTCGCCGAGGTGGCGGCCGCGCTGGCCAGTTTGCCGCAGGCGGACAAGGACACCCTCAAAGCCAAGGGGCTCGCGGATTTTTATGACGGCGAGCCGCCGGTGCCGGCCTGGTCGGTCATTGTGCGCTATCATTGGTCGCAGGTCTTTCCCGCCGGTCGGGACGTCAGCATCGAACATCGCTACAATCCCGCGCCGCCCGGAGGCATCTTCGTCTGGCCCGCCCACGAGCGGGACTACGATACCTACCAGCGCGAACTCATCCGGACCTACTGCATCGACGCCGCAACCCGTGCGGCGCTGAGCAAACGGCTGCATCGCCGGACCGCCGGCGCTGTGGCCGGGACAGGGACAGCCATTCTCCTCGACTATGTCCTGACCACGGCCAACACCTGGCAAGGGCCTATCGGCCAGTTTCGCCTGACCATCGACAAGGGAAAGCCGGACAATGTACTCTCGCTTTGCATCGACGGACTGCGCAAAACCGGCCCCACCACCTTTGTATCGGAAAAAAAGGAGTTCACCCCCACCGACGATCTCCGGCTGCTCATCGTTTCCGGCCTGGAAGAGTAGCGGTCCCGTCCATCTCCCGGCTTTTGCGTGGCGAGGCGAGCGGGAAGGTGAAAAAAGGTTTGTCCGCAAGCATATGTGCGATACACTGCAATGGACACGAGTATGCGGACGTTGTCCGGGCGGGTTGGTCCCGTGCAACCCATCCCGGTTTCTTATGCTTGATCCTCTTATGTTGAAGGCGTCATGAACAAAGAGAGATGGGCGGTGCTATTGCCGAATGTCGAACAGTGGTCGATCGGGAAAAAAATATTCCTCGGGAATATTGTTTTTCTGCTCACACCCTTGCTCGTCGTCTTCGCCCTGATCCTCCACTTTACCCTTGCCCGTCTCAACGGTAGCATCGAGGAGGGCATGGAGGCCGCGGGCGCCTCGGTCGCCGGCATGATCGAGGCCAGCATCGACGCGTCGCTCAGCAACTATCTTCGCGGGGTCGCCGAATACAATTTGCGCCAGGCCGAGAGTGCCTACGCATTGGCGCCGGCCGACAATGTCCCGGCGGTGGAAAAGGCCAAGCAGGATCTCTTCAACACCTTCAAAGCCCAGAAAATCGGCCTCTCCGGATATGTGTACTGCATCGACTCCAAGGGCGTCGTGCTGATGCATCCGCACGATTCCCTGGTGGGCAAGAACGTGTTGCAGCGGGAGGAGTACAGGGAGGCCTGGCCCTTCCTCCGACAGCAGATTGCCGACAAGCGAGGTTATCTCGAGTATTCCTGGCAAAATCCGAACGAGGACCGGATGCGTCCCAAGGCCCTCTTCATGGAGTATTTCAAACCCTGGGACTGGATCATCGCGATTGTCTGCTACCGGGAAGAGGTGGAACGGTTTATCGATTTCAGGGACATCGAACAACGGATGGCCCATGTCAAATATGGCCCGTTCGGCTATGCCTTTCTCCTGAACGCCCAAGGAAAACTGCTGGCCCATCCCTTTAAGGGGGAGGTCGACCGGGAGCAAGAGTATGCCGCCCGATTGCAACCGATTCTTGCCTCGGCCGCCGCGAATAGACAGCATACCGTGCGCGCGGCCTGGCAGGAGGCGCCGGGCCAGGCGCAGAAAGAACGACTCTTCTTTTTTCGCCACATTCCTCGTTTCAATCTGACCATCGGGGTGACCACCGATGCGCGTGAAGCCTATGCCGGCCTGTTCTCCACGCAGGTCATTGCCATCGGCACGGTCGCGGCCGGCATGGGGCTTGCCGTCTGCGCCGCCCTCGTCTTGAGCCGGTTGATCGCCACGCCCCTGCACCGCTTTGCCCGGCAGCTGGAAACGACCAACAACGGCGGCGAGGGATTCGCGGCCGACCAGGGGTGCGAGACCGTCTTTCTCGTGCGCAAGTTCGACCAATATATCAAGCGGTTGCATGGCGCCAACGAGAAGCTGCTTGCCGAGGTCCAGCTCAGGAAAAGCGCCGAGACCTTCCTGCAAATCTATAAGAAGATCTTCGACAATGCCACCGAAGGCATTCTGATAACCGATGCCACCGGCAGGATCCTGGCGGTCAACGAGGCCTTCGCCACCATCACCGGCTATGCGCAGTCGGAGGCGCTCGGCCAGAATCCTCGTTTGCTGAAATCCGGTCAGCATGAAGACGATTTTTACGAACAGATGTGGGGGCATCTCCTGGAAAAAGGCGTTTGGGAGGGAGAGATCTGGAACAAGCGGAAGGACGGCACCATCTATCCGGAATGGCTGACCATCAACGCCATCTACAACGAACATCGAAAAATATCCTATTATTTCGGAACATTCTACGAGATTGGCGAGATCAAGAAACGGGACAAGCAGATCGCCTTCATGGCCTATCACGACATTCTCACCCGCCTGCCCAACCGTGCCTACCTGGAGCATAAGTTGGCCAAGGCCCTTGCCAGGATCAGGAGCGAGGGCGGCAAGTTGTCGATTTTCTACATCGATCTGGATAATTTCAAAAATATTAACGATGTCTTCGGTCACAAGCAGGGCGACGACCTGCTCGTCCAGGTCAGCCAGCGCGTCACTTCGGTGCTGGGCGAGGGGGACATGCTCTGCCGGATCGGCGGCGACGAGTTCATACTCCTCATGGATCATCTCGACAACGAATCGCTGATGTACCTGACCGCAAACAGGATTCAGGCGGTCCTGAAAAAACCGTTTCTGCTCGATTTCAAGAGGATCTATGTCAACGTCAGCATCGGCATCGCGGTCTATCCGGGCGACGGCGACAATCCGCTCGACCTGATCCGGTGCGCCGATATGGCCATGCACAAGGCCAAGCGAGAGGGAAAAAACCGGCATGTCCTTTTCACCAAGGGCATGCACGAGGAACTCTACGAAAAGTTCCGGACGGAAAACGGCATCCGTTATGGCCTGCTCAACCGGGAGTTCGTCGTCCACTATCAGCCCAAGGTAAACATCGGCAGTCGCAAGACCTCTTCCCTGGAGGCCCTGATCCGCTGGGAAAAGGGCGGCAAGCTCATCAGCCCGTCCGCCTTCATCCCCATCGCCGAGGAGTCGAGCCTGATCGACGACATTTGCCTGTTTGTGATGGAGGAAACCTGCGCCTTCCACGCAGTCATGAAAAAGGAGCGGGTGGCGGTACCGATCAGCGTCAACATCTCGCCGCGTCAGTTCCACAACCTCGATTTCGTCGACATCGTCGAGGATCTGCTCGGCCGTTATCAGGTGGAGCCCCATTTCGTGGAGTTCGAGATCACCGAGACAACGGCGATGAAGGATGTGGAGCATACCCTGAAGATCATGCACCGGCTCCGCGAGCTGGGCATCTTTTTCTCGATCGACGACTTCGGCACGGGCTACTCGTCGCTCGGCTATCTCAACAAGATGCCGGTGAGCACGCTGAAGATCGACAAGCAGTTTGTCGACGATCTGCAGGCCAACGGCGGCATTGTCGCCACCATCATCGCCATCAGCCAGCAGATGCATCTCAATGTCGTGGCAGAGGGTGTGGAAACCGAGGAGCAACTCCGCGGTCTGGACGCGATGGGCTGCCACGAGGCCCAGGGGTACTATTTCTCGCGGCCGGTTTCCGGCGACCGGATTCTGCGATATCTGCTCGAAGAGCGGACCCAAACCACAGCCGATTCGTCCGTTTAGGGAAGGTTGTCCATGCAACGCAAACCTTCCCGGCTCTTTTTTGACGCCAACGACTACAAGCTGCTCGACATCGTCAACGATGTCCTCAAGCAGAGATCGCGGCCGCAGTCGGTCCGTTCGTTGATGACCCCGTACATGCATCCCCACGGCATCAAGGAGATGGCCGCTCCCAGCGGGCTGCGCATCGCCTATGCCATCGTCTGCCTGCTCGGTTCCCTGGAGGCCGGCATGGCACCCGACCGGATCGTCGCCCTCCGTAGTCTGCGCGACGAGGTCTTCAGCTCCTCAACATCCTATTACCACAAGAATACCGCCAGGCTGTTGATGCAGATCATGAAGGAGCTGGTCCGCAGTCAGGGCAACGAGCTGCGGCAACTCGAACTGGCGCACGATTTTCGCATGGTCTACACCGGCAAGCCGCGGCTGGTGCGAAAGGAGCTGGACAAGTATCATCTCCTTGAAATGCCCGAGGAGTGGAACCAGTTCGCCTTTGACGACCATGTTCACGACGCCAACACCAAAGGCCGGAAGTCCCCCACCCATCTGTTGATGGACGCCTGGATCAAGGGCATTCGCAAACTGACCGTGGTCTATTACAACCACGTCGAACAGGAGGTGGTGGAGGAGCTGCTGGAGGCCGGGGCCATCCTCGACATCCATGTCCGGATCGGTATCGAGCTGTCGTCGCGCTTCCGCAATAAATTCATTCGCCTGATCTGGGAACTCGAAGGTTTTTTCGACAATCACAGCCTGCTCCGCTTTCTCCAGGAGGACACGGTGCGGGAGATCATGGCCGAGGGGCGTCAGGTCTCCCAGTATCAGCAGCGCTATGTCCTGGCGGTGGTCGACGAGTTCAACAAGACGCACCGCCCGGTCCTTGACCGGGAGCTGAACCTGGTAAGCCAGCCCATCGAGCGCGAGGCATTCCTCGGGTTTGTCGGCACGGGCCAACCATCGCTGCTCCATCTGGCCAAGTTCATCCAGAACCACTACCACGCGCTGCTGGATGCCGAGGTGCGACGAATTCACGCCGGCCACCTGGAGAGCGGGGACCGGGAGGAACTCCTTCAGGCCTGCGCCCGCAAGATGGCCGCACTCGACCTGGAAACCATCATCGACCGTTTTCTTCAACCCTTTCGCAATTCCGGTCTCCACAACCCTTCGGTGCCGCACGACGAGGGGGTGCCGCCCCTGATGAACCTGTCGCCGCCCGACCTGCTCCACCGTCTGGCTTCCATGCACTCCGGTTCGCGGTTTACCCTCAACCTGAGCAACCTCTCGATCCAGGATACCTTGGAGTTGCTCTTCATCTGCAAGGGCCGGATCACCCACATCGAATCCTTCAACCTCAAGGATTCCGCGCACGGCATGACCGCCTTGGCCTCGGTCAAGGACAGCGGCTTCGCCGGAGAGGCGGTGGACATCAGCAGTCCTGCCCGTAACTACCAACTGATCAACGTCCTCCAGAAGGCCTTGAACGAGGACAACGTCATCGCGCTGAAACGGGCGATCCGGGCGATCATCTGGGACTTTGAGCGCACCCGCCTGATCGTGGAGAAAAAGTTCGAGGAAGGGCGGGAAAAATCGGCCGGCCAGGAGGCGCTGGGCAAATTGCAGGCGGAATTGTCGGAGATGAACGAGCGCAAGGAGCGCCTGCTCGACATCCTGCTCAACATCGAAGCGTTTCACAATCAGTACAACAAGCGCTACCTGGGTTCCCGGATCGGTTCCGGCTCCACCGGCCAGTCGCAGCAACAGCACGGCATGGGCCTGGTGGTGCTGGATACCCTGCCCCAGCGGGCCATCCGCCGGGTGATGCACGAGCAGTACAGGGAGCGGCGCAAGCTCATCCCGGTCACCGCCCGGATGATCCATCATCGCCATGCCCGCGGCGGCTCCAATCCGGTTTCGCCTCCCTGGCACAAGCGGCTCCTGGCGCATCTGCTCGGTGGTCGCCGCAACGGCGCGGTGCAATGGGAAGACTGGAGCCTGGATCGATTCGAGGTGCATCCCGGCCGCGACGGCAACATCGCCACCCTGGGGGGCATCCGGCGCGTTCCCTCCGTCGAGATCCATCCGGGGCTGAGGAACGCCCGTAAAAAAATCAAGCATCCGTTTCGCTACCTGAACACCAACCTGCGCAACACCCTCAAGATCGCGGCCGGCTTTATTCCGGCGTTTCTCACCTTTGCCCTGACCAAGGACTGGTGGGTGCTTGCCTATTTGGGGGCCTTTATCTGGTTCGGGATCACCGGGATTCGCAACATCATCCAATCGATCCTTGGCGGCGGCGGCCTGCGGCGCTCGCCTTTGCTGCCCTGGAACTCCCTGGTGAGCTGGAGCCGAATCGCCGACTCCCTCTTTTACACCGGTTTTTCCGTGCCGTTGCTCGATTACCTGGTCAAGACCCTGCTGTTGCAGCAGCAACTGGGCGTCACCACCTCGACCAGCCCCTTGCTGCTCTACTCGGTGATGGCCCTGGCCAACGGCATCTATATCTCCACCCACAATATCCTGCGCGGTTTGCCCCGCAGCGCCGCGATCGGCAACTTCTTCCGCTCGATTCTCTCCATTCCCCTGGCCATCCTGTTCAACGACGGCTTGGCCTCAATGCTCCATCTCGCCGTGGTGCCGGGTGTCGAGGAGGGCTTGCAGAAGTGGGCGGCGGTGATCTCCAAGCTGGCCTCGGACTGCGTGGCCGCGGTGATTGAAGGATTGGCCGACCGGCAAAACAATGTCCGCATCCGACTGGCCGATTACCGGGTTAAGCTCTCCCAGGTGTTTTCGGCCTTCGCCCGGCTGGATGTGCTGTTTCCGGAAGAAGACGTCCTCGACCTGCTCCAGGCGCCCAAGACCCTGATCGCCGCAATCCATGAGGAGGCGCGCGATCTTGAGCAGGTGTTCGTCGTCAATGCCCTGGACCTGATGTACATCTGGATGTACCAGCCCCGGGCGCGCAAGGCCCTGGAGCAAATCGTCCAAGCCATGTCCAGCGAGGAATGGCTGATTTTCTACCGCTCGCAGCTCGTTTTGAAACGGCAGCGGGAGATCAGCCAGGTATTTGTCGACGGCATGGTGGGGCGCAACTTCGCCAAGGCCCTTTCCTTCTACCTCGATCGTTCGGACGCGTATCTTCTCGACATGATGGAGATGGGCATGATTCGCGAGAAATTCCAAAAGAAGCACGGTCTGATGCCGACTGCCTAGGCAGACCGGCCCAGGCCGCCTCTTCTTCCCGGTCCTTCTTTTTCCCAACCCTTCGGCGAAGCTGTTGACAGCGCCGAACGAATCCAATATATAAGACCTCATTAATCTTATTTCTCTCGTTCTCGGTTTTTGGTTTGCCCATGCGCCTGACCCGTGCCGCCGAATATGCCGTGCGCTGTATGATCTACCTGTCCCGCCAGGGGCAGGGCGTCTTGACCAGCCGCCAGGAGATTGCCCAGCAGGCGGACATACCCACCCATTTTCTCGCCAAAATCGCCCAGGACCTGGCCAAGGCTGGGTTGATCGAAATACGCCAGGGCGCGCGCGGGGGATTTCTCCTCAGTAAAAACCCGGCCGCAATCAGTCTCCTTGAGGTGGTGGAAACCATGATCGGCGAGATTCACCTCAACGATTGCGTCGCACGCCCGTCCGGCTGCAAGGCCAGCTATCACTGTGCCGTGCACCGTGTCTGGCTGGGAGCCCGCGAGCAACTGCGGGCAACCCTGCGGCAGGTCAATTTCGACCAGCTGATCGCCGATGCCTCTTGCCTGCCCGCCTATCCCAAGGTTCTGTTGGAACCGGAAGGGCTTGAAACCACCGCCTCCACCCGCAACGACCTGCAATGAAGGATACGCCCGCCTCCCGCCCCTGGTGGGGCGCCCGGATCTATCGTTTCTATCGCGACGGCTTTCGCGAGATGACCGTGGGCCGCACCCTGTGGAAAATAATTTTCATAAAGGTGTTTATCCTCTTTGCAGTCTTGAAATTTTTCTTTTTTCCTGATTTCCTGGCTACGAAGTTTTCCACCGATACCCAACGGGCCGACTACGTGATCGAGCAACTGACGCAAGCCGCCCAAGGCTCTACCCAACCCGTCAAAGGAGAATGACTATGATTGAAAACCTGGACCTCGGCATGGTCAATTGGGCAAGGGCGCAATTTGCCCTGACCGCCATGTACCACTGGCTCTTTGTGCCGCTCACGCTGGGCATCACCTGGATCATCGCCTTCTTTCACACCATCTACGTGAAAACGGGCAGCGAGGAGTGGAAGCGCCTGACCAAGTTCTGGATGAAACTGTTCGGCATCAACTTCGCCATCGGCGTGGCCACCGGCATCATCATGGAATTCGAGTTCGGCACCAACTGGTCGAATTACTCCTGGATGGTCGGGGATATCTTCGGCGCCCCCCTGGCCATCGAGGGCATCTTCGCCTTCTTCCTGGAGGCCACCTTCTTCGCGGTCATGTTCTTCGGCTGGAACCGGGTTTCCAAGGGCTTCCACCTCTTCTCGACCTGGATGGTGGCGGTCGGGTCCAACCTGTCAGCAGTGTGGATTCTGGTGGCCAATGCCTGGATGCAGTATCCGGTTGGCCAGGCTTTCAATCCCGATACCGCTCGTTTCGAGATGCAGAATTTCGCCGAAGTGGCCTTCTCCCCCTATGCGGTCAACAAATTCACCCATGCCACCAGCTCGTCCATGCTGATGGCGGCCTTTTTCATCATCTCGATCTCCTCTTGGTATCTGCTGCGCGGTCGCCACATCCTCATGGCCAAACGATCCATCGTCGTGGCCGCCTGCGTGGGGTTGCTAGCCTCGGTGTTCACCATTTTCAACGGCGACGAGTCGGCCTATGAAGTCGCCCAGGTACAACCGATGAAGCTGGCCGCCTTCGAGGGTTTGTACGAAGGTCAGAAAAACGCCGGTCTTGTGGCCCTGGGGTGGATCAACCCCGAAAAGAAGGTCTACGATACTCAGGAGCCGTTCATCGGTTTCAATCTGCACATTCCCGGTTTGCTCTCCTTGATGGCCAACCGTTCCTTCGGCTCGTTCGTTCCCGGCATGAAGGATCTGGTCTACGGCAACGCCGAGCACAACATCCTGGGCGCGGTGCAGAAAATGGAGCGCGGCAAAAAGGCGGTCGTCAGCCTGGATGCCTATAAACAGGCCAAGAAGGCCGGAGATAGCGCCGCTGCCGACGTCCATCTCGCCGCCTTCAACACCAATAAGGAATTTCTCGGATACGGCTATCTCGGCAAGCCGGAAGAGGCGGTGCCTCCGGTGGCGATGTCCTTCAACGCCTTCCATGTCATGGTTATCCTGGGGAGCCTGTTTCCGCTGATCTTTTTCGGGTATCTCTACTTTTCCTACAAGGGCAGCCTGCTGGAGAAGAAATGGCTGCTAGGCCTGGGCACGATCACCTACATCCTGGGCATGATCGCCTCGCAGGCCGGCTGGATCGTGGCCGAGGTCGGCCGGCAACCCTGGTCCATTCAGGACCTGCTGCCGGTCACCGTCGCCCGCACCAACCTGACCGCAGGGACGGTGCAAACCACTTTTTTCATGTTCCTGGGGCTGTTTACCCTGCTGCTGATCGCCGAGATCTGCATCATGGTCAAGCAGGTCAACATCGGACCGGAGGAGAACTGACATGATAGAACAACTCGATTATAGAACCCTGCAGCATCTCTGGTGGCTGCTCTGCTCGGTGGTCGGCGCCCTCTTCCTGTTTCTCACCTTTGTCCAGGGGGGACAGAGCCTGCTCTGGCAGGTCGCCAAGACCCAGACCGAAAAAGACCTGGTGATCAACTCGCTTGGCCGCAAATGGGAAATGACCTTCACCACCCTGGTCCTCTTCGGCGGCGCGCTCTTCGCCTCCTTTCCCAAGTTTTATTCGACGTCCTTCGGCGGCGCCTACTGGGTGTGGATCTTGATTCTGTTCACCTTCATCCTCCAGCCGGTGGGTTACGAATATCGGAAAAAACAGTGGAATATCCTCGGAAGTCTGGTCTACGAGGGATTTCTGTTCATCAATGGCGCGATCGGCATCCTGCTGATCGGCGCGGCGGTCGGCACCTTCTACACCGGCTCGAATTTTCAGTTGAACGACAGCGGCTTCGTCACCTGGATGCACCCGTTCCGGGGCCTGGAAGCCGCCCTGAGCCCCTCGATCTCCTCGATCTTCAACATCGCCTTGGGCCTGTTCCTGGTGTTCAATAGCCGGACACTGGGCGCCATGTACCTGGTCAACAACCTGGAGCTGGGCGAGGTTCCGGAGATGGAAGCCCGGCTACGCAAGGCCAGTTGGCAAAACCTTGTCCTCTCCCTGCCTTTCTGTCTGCTGATCGTCGGCTCGCTGCTGTTTATGCGCGGCTACGGCATTGTCGATGCCCAGGGCACAATCGAGATCGTCAGCTTCAAGTATCTGCGCAACCTGCTGGCCCAGCCGTGGTTGCTCGGCCTCCTGGTGGCCGGCTTGGCCCTCTTGATCTTCGGGGTCTGGAAAACCGCCAAATCCAAGGAAACCGGCGGTATCTGGTACGGCGGCCTGGGCACGGTGCTGATCGGGCTGACGGTCCTGCTGCTGCCGGCCTACAACAACACCGCCTTTTATCCTTCCAAGGTCGACCTGCAATCGAGCCTGACTATCTTCAACGCCTCGTCCAGCCCCTACACTTTGAAGGTGATGACCTATGTCGCCTTGGGCATCCCCTTTGTGCTGGCCTATGTGGCCTATGTCTGGTGGCTGATGAATCGCGGCAAGATGAAAATCGAGGATACCGGCGATCGGGCCGCCTATTGAGGCGGCCTGCCGGAATGTATCCGTTCCGGAAGAAGGCGCAGGTGTCTTCTTCCGGGATTTTTCCCGTTCTCCAAGGAGGAAGCGTATGAGTATGATGAGCATGTTCCTGTCGGTTGCCTGGGTGGCCACTCTTGTGGTTGCCTATGTAGCCGCTATCCGGCTCCTGAAAAAACTGGAGCTGTACTGATCCGCACCCGAGCAGACGCGCCCGCAAGCCGCGGGGGGACTCTGCGGATGAGGCAACAGGGTGGGACTCTCCCTGAGCAGAACATGGTGGAATGCTGTGACAATTTTTTTGGGATGAGCATCTTTTCCTGAAAAAATTGTGGCATCTTTGGGCCGAGTATGCCATTTATGAGCCGCTCTCCGGCTCGGCTCGACCGGAGGGTCTGCACCCGGTGGTTGGCACCGCATCCGTTGGCCTCAACTCGATGGAGGATAAAGCATGCTCAAAACGAGACCGTCCCTGTGTTCGTTGCTGGCTGTCGCCGGCCTGACCCTGTTCTTGTGCGCGGCTCCGGCCCTGGCAGACCAAGTCAAGTCGATCAAGATCGCCACCCAGTCGCCGCTTTCCGGCGATCAGTCAGCGGTGGGCGTGGATATCAAGCGGGGCGCGGAAATGGCGCTGGAGCAGTTGGGCAAGCCACTGGCCGACCTGGGATTCAAGGTCGAATTGGCTCCCTTCGACGACCAGGCTAACCCCGACACCGGCGTGGCCAACGCCAAGCGTATCGTTTCCGACCCTGCGATTCTGGCGGTAGTCGGCCATTATAATTCCGGCGTGCAGATTCCCTCCTCCGAGGTTTACCACACCTCCGGCCTTGCCAATGTTTCGCCGGCCAACACCAATCCCAAGGTGACTTCCCGCGGTTATGCCGAAATCAATCGCATCGTCGGTCGCGACGACGTGCAAGGGCTGGTCGGCGCCGATTTCGCCTTCAGCCACGGTGTGAAAAGCGTCTTTGTCGTCCACGACAAAACCGCTTACGGCCAGGGCATCGCCGAGTTCTTCAAGAAACGGGCGGAAGAGAAAGGCATGAAGGTCTTCGGCTTCGAAGGCACCGAGGAGAAGGCCAATTTCGACGCCCTGCTCTCGCCGGTGATCGCCGGCAATCCCGATTTGGTGTATTTCGGCGGCATGACCTTCCAGGCAGCGGTGCTGTTCCGGCAGGCCCGCGAGCGCGGCTATCAGGGCATGTTCATGAGCGACGACGGCTTCGACTCCTCCGATGCCACCAAGATCGCCGGCCAAACCCTGATCGACGGCAAGGGCACCTACTATTCCACGGTGTCTGGTCCTGCCACGGTCTATCCGGGAGCGGCAAAGTTCATTCAGGATTTCAAGGCCAAGTACAATGCCGATCCCCAGCCTTTCGCCGCCCAGGGCTTCGATTCCATGGCCATCTGCCTGAAGGCCATCGAAAACGCCGCCAAGGCTAAAAAGAACGAGATCCCCACCCGGGCGGAAGTGGCCCAGGCCATCCGCGCCATCAAGGACTTTCCGGGCATCACCGGGACGTTCAGCTTCAACGGTATCGGCGATCCCACCGTAGCGCAGTATTTCGTGATCAAGGTCAAGTCCGCCGATCCTGCCAAGTGGAGCGAAAATACGGTGGTCGAGACCCTCAATATCGCCCCACCCCAATAAGGCTTCCGCAAGGCACGACACTTCCGGCCCCTACACGGGCCGGAAGTTTTTTTAAGAGCAGGAAGTGCTTATGAAACAGTCGGTTGTTGCCGTCAATATCCGTGAGATGCTGCGCCCGCTCGGGCAGTTGCTGCTCTTTTCCCTTGGCAGTGCGATTGTCCTGTCCGCCATTGTCCTGGTCCTGGCCCTCATCCTCGATCAGACAGCGGTTGGCCTGCACCTGCATGACCGCTACAAGTTGTCCCTGTACTCCTATACCCTGGTCAACCTGCCCCAGGTGGTCATCGACGGCTTGACCATCGGCTTCGTCTACGCCGCCATCGCCCTGGGCTACACTATGGTCTACGGCGTCCTGGAATTCATCAATTTCGCCCACAGCGAGATCTTCGCGGTCGGCGCCTTTGTCGGCGTCGAGATCCTGATCGCCCTCGACGCCACCGGCATCCTCCGCAGCGCCTCGGTGGGCATGGCCTATGCCTACCTGATCCTGGCCATCGTCATGGGCATGGCGGCGGCGGGCGCCCTGGCGGTGACCGTCGAGCGCGTCGCCTATCGCCCCTTGCGTGGTGCGCCCCGCCTGGTGCCGCTGATCTCGGCCATCGGTGTCTCCTTCCTCCTCCAGGATGTGATTCGCCTGGTCGAAGGCCTGACCACGGGCCAGTTCAACCGGATCATGCCGACCTTCGGCAACTTCGACCAACGGTTGAACCTGGGGCGATTCACCCTTGGCGAGGCCAACATCGCCTTGGGCATCTCGGTGAAATCGATCATCGTCATCACCGCCGCCGTGCTGATGCTGGTGGGGCTCAACTACTTGGTCAACGCCACCCGGATCGGCAAAGCGATCCGGGCTGTGGCCCAAGATCGGCCCACCGCCAGCCTGATGGGGATCAACGTCAACCGGATCATCTCGCTGACCTTTCTCGTCGGCGGTTTGCTCGGCGGTGCCGCCGGTGTGCTCTATGCCTTGAAGTTCACCCGCATCGACGCCTTTGTCGGTTTTTTCCCCGGCCTCAAGGCCTTCACCGCGGCGGTGCTCGGTGGCATCGGCAACCTGACCGGCGCCCTTTTGGGGGGGATCGTCCTGGGCATGCTGGAAACCTTTGCCGGCTCGTACCTCGGCGTCTTCACCATGGGGGCTGCCGGCTCTGAATACAAGGATATCTTTGCCTTTTCCATCCTCATCATCGTTCTCATCTTCCGGCCGCAGGGACTGATGGGCGAGCATGTTGGGCAAAAGGCGTAAGGGGGCGATATGACGGCTCGTTTCGGTACCGCTCTTCTCCGCACCCTCAATGCCGGCATCCTGCCGTATCTCCTCGTTCTCACCCACATCGGCCTGGGCACCGCCCTGGTGTATTGGGCGCCGCGCTCCAATATCGCCTTCCTGGTCCTGATCAGCTCGCTGTTTTCCCTGTATGCCCTCAAGACCACCCGGCGCTTCCAACTGATCGTCGGTACAGTGCTCGCTCTGCTGATCATTCCGGTGATCGGGGTGCGCAACATCTTCTACCTTGAGGTGATCTTTCAGATCAGCGTCTTTGCCGCCTTGGCCTTGGGGTTGAACATCGTGGTCGGGTTCGCCGGCCTGCTCGATCTCGGCTATGTCGCCTTTTATGCGGTGGGCGCCTACCTTTGGGCTTTTTTCGGGTCGCAACAGTATTTTGTCCTGCCCTTTGCCCCTGGGACCCAACCCTCGAACCTGCCCTTCCTCCTCCCTGGCGACGCCTTCTATCTCTTCATTTTTATCGCGATTATCGTCGCCGCCCTGACCGGCATCCTGCTCGGCCTGCCGGTGCTGCGGCTGCGCGGCGATTATCTTGCCATCGTCACCCTGGGATTCGGCGAGGTCATCCGGGTGCTGGCCAACAATCTGGATAAACCGCTCAACTTCACCAACGGCCCCCAAGGCATCACCCCCATTCAGCGACCAACCATGCCCGAGTGGGCGGTCCAAGGGTTCAACGATCTCTTCGGTCCCCTGATCGGCCATACCGTCAGTACCGCCGACATGTACAACCTCTTCTTCTACCTGGCGGCGCTGCTCGTCATAGTAGTGATCGTCAAGGTGACCAGGCGGTTGGACGACTCCAAAATCGGCCGGGCCTGGACTGCGGTGCGCGAAGACGAAACCGCCGCCATCGCCATGGGCATCCCCCTGGTGCGGATGAAGCTGGCCGCTTTTGCCGTCGGTGCTTCGTTTGCGGGAGTCATGGGTGTGCTGCTGGCCGCCAGCCGGACCTTCATCAGCCCCGAGTCCTTTTCCTTCATGCAATCCATCGGCGTCCTCTCCATGGTCATCCTCGGCGGTTCCGGCTCCATCCCCGGCGTCATCCTTGGAGCAGCGGTGGTCACCATCCTCAATCTCCAGGTGCTCCAGGGGTTTTCGCTCTACCTGAGCGAGTTGCGGCAGAGCGACGCCATTATCCCGCTGCTCAATTTCGCCTGGAAGGACCTCTCCACCCAGTTGGACCCCGCCAAGTATCAGCGCCTGCTCTTTGGCCTTATTCTCATCTTGATGATGATCTTCCGGCCGACCGGCCTGATTCCCGCCAAACGGCGGATGCGCAAACTGGCGGACGAACAGACGGGGGGCGAGTGAGGTGTCCATGGCGCTTCTGGAAACCATCGGCATCGTCAAATCCTTCGGCGGTCTCACCGCCATCAACCGGGTCGATTTCGAGTTGGAAGCCGGGCGGATCGTCAGCATCATCGGTCCCAATGGCGCCGGAAAAACCACCTTCTTCAACACCCTGACCGGCATCTATCAGCCCGACCAAGGGCAAATCATCTTCGACGGACGATCGTTGGTCAAGCTGCGTCCCGACCAGATCGCCGCCCGCGGCATCGCCCGGACCTTCCAGAACATCCGCCTGTTCGGCGAGATGAGCGTGATCGAGAATATTTTGATTGGCATGCATGTCCATCTCCGGCAGTCCCCCTTGCAGACCCTGCTCCGCCTGCCCGCCTTCAAACGCGAGGAACGGGAGGCGGAACACCAGGCCCTTGAGCTGATGCGCTACGTTGGGCTAGCTGGCGTGGGTAACGAGTTGGCGAAAAATCTACCCTATGGCGGGCAACGGCTGCTGGAGATCGCCCGCGCCCTGGCGGCCGAACCGAAGCTGCTGTTGCTCGACGAACCGGCCGCGGGCATGAATCCCCAGGAAACCGAGGAGGTCACCCGCCTGTTTCGCCGCATCCGCGACGAAAAGGGCATCACCATCCTCCTGATCGAACACGACATGCGGGTGGTGATGAACATCTCCGAACGGATCTGCGTCATGGATTACGGCGAGAAGATCGCCGAGGGCACGCCTGCGGAAATCCGCACCAACGACCGGGTGATCGAGGCCTACCTCGGCCGCGGCGCCGTGGCCGGGCAGCACGAGGAGCAGCTGCGATGAGCCTGTTGACGCTAACGGACGTGCACAGCTATTACGGTCATATCCATGCGTTGAAAGGCGTTTCGATGACCGTGGAGCAGGGGGAGATCGTTACCCTGATCGGTTCCAACGGCGCCGGCAAGAGCACGACCCTGCGCACCGTCTCCGGCATGATGCATCCGAGCAGCGGCGCGATTCGGTTCGCCGACCGGGATATCTCCCGGCTGGAGCCGCACGTCATCGTCCGCGCCGGGTTGGGCCATGTTCCCGAGGGACGCGGCATCTTTCCCAAACTGACGGTCCGCGAGAACCTGGAGATGGGCGCCTTCACGGTCGGCGATGCCGCCGCCGTCCGCGAGCGGATGGACTACGGCTGCGAGCTGTTTCCCCGGCTCAAGGAGCGGCTGGGCCAGTACGGCGGCACCCTGTCCGGCGGCGAGCAGCAGATGCTGGCCATCGCCCGCAGCCTGATGATGAATCCCCGGCTACTGATGCTGGACGAGCCCTCCATGGGACTCGCTCCGGTGCTGGTGGAGTTGATTTTCGACATTGTCAAGATGCTCAACGACAAGGGCGTCACCATTCTGCTGGTCGAGCAGAATGCGCTGATGGCCCTTTCCATCGCCCACCGCGGCTATGTTCTTCAAAACGGCGAGATCGTCCTTGCCGACACCGCCGCCAATCTGCGCTCCAACGCCTCCGTGCAAAAAGCCTATCTGGGCGTCAATTAGTCCTCAATCCGTTGCCCTTCCTGAGCCGTGCACCCCACCGGCAGGAGCCATCGATACCTCTTTTACGGGCCTCTCGATTTTCTTGTGTAATCCCTGCCGGAAAGTAGTTTATAGTGGCCGGGGTGCGCCTTCTGGCGTCACTCTTCTTCTTTGAGCAGTTCCATTTGAGGAGAGGAGCACGGCGCGGGGTGGTGGAGTTGGCTTAAAGAGAGAAGACACGGCAACAGCCGTTTGCTGGGAGGATGACATGCTACGGATGCTGGTGGGAGTGTTGGGTCTGCTGTGCTGCCTGGGGACAGTCGGCCAGGCAGCGGAAGAGACAATTCGGGGTGCCGATTTGGCGAAGATTCAGGTGCTCGATCTCAAGACCGCCCAATCGCTGGCGGTGGCGGGCAACCCCTCCATCGAGGCCGCCCAGGCACGGGTCGAGCAGGCCAAAGCCAGGGTGAGCCAGGCCATAGCCACCTGGTGGCCGACCCTGGATGTTTCGGGTTCCGGTGCCCGGGTGCGCCTTTCCGACAGCAGTTATCAAGGCAATCAGCGGCTTGCCGCCCTGTGGGGGAGCACAATCGATCAAACCGTCGATCGCTACGGGGCCGGCGCCCAGGCCACCTGGGTATTGTTCGATGGATTCTACCGGAATTTCAAGCAACAGCAGGCCGCGTACGATGAGCAGTCCGCCGCTGCCGCCCTGGTCGATACCCGGCGCCTCCTGGTCGGTTCGGTGGCCGAGGCCTTTCTCAATGCCCAGTTGGCGCAAACCAGGGTCGATATCGCCCGCGCGGACGAAACGTTCTACAACCGGCAGTTGGAAGATGCCCAGAACCGGTTCAAGGTCGGGGCCGGCCCCTGGGGCGATGTCCTCAATATCAAGGTGCAGCTGAATACGGCCAAGACCGGCCTGATGCTCTATCAGCGGGAATTCGAGGCCGCCGGATACGGTCTGGCGGCCCTGCTGGGCGTGCCGGAGGCCACGTTCCCTCCCCATGTCCGCCTGGAAGCCCTCGACAAGGAAACGGCCGCAACGGGCCAGGGAAAATCGCCCGAGGAACTGATCAAGGAAGCCCAGGTGGCCCGACCCGATATCCGTCGTCTGGAGATGCTGATCAAACAGGCCGAGGCGACCAAGGGGATGGCCAAGGCGCCTTTTTATCCCAAGGTGCAGGTTGCCGGAGTGGTCGAAGGGACAAGGGAGGGAGATGCCGGACTTTCCAGCGAGGATTTCGGTAGCAGCGTGGGCATGAATATGAGCTGGAACCTCTATGCCGGCGGGGCGGACAAGGCCCGGATGATCGAAGCCGAGCAGGCAAAGCGGGAGGCCGTGTACTCGCTGGCCAACCTCCGCAATGCGGTGGCTGCTGAGGTTCGGCAGGATCTCGCGTTGTTGGCGGCCGCCCAGGAGCAGGTGCGGCTGCAACGGGAAACGGTCAAGCTGGTGCAGGAAAACCGCGATCTGGCGAAAAACGAATACGAGGCCGGCGAGGCCTCATTGGTTCGGCTCAACGAGGCCCAGCGCGATTTGAACACCACCTATAGCCGTTTTGCCCAGGCCCTGGTTTCCTATCATCTGGCAATGCAGCGGTTACTTTCCGCCACCGGCCAGAATCTGGCGGGTTTGGAGTCACCGGCCAAGGACAAGCAATGAGCGCCATCGGCAAGATGCAGTTGGTGGTTCCGGAAACGGCCATCGACATCAACGGCCATGTCAACAATGTCCAGTATGTCCACTGGATGCAGGAGGCGGCCATCGCGCATTCGGCGGAGTTGGGCTGGCCGACGGAACGTTTTCTTGCCCTCGGCCGAACCTGGATCATCCGCTGCCACACCATCGAGTATCTCCACTCGGCCCATGCCGGGGAGACGATCCATGTCCTGACCTGGGTTGCGGATTTTCATAAGATCCGCTCCCTGCGCAAATACAAGTTCCTTCGTCCACAGGACGGGGTCGTGCTGGCCACCGCCTCGACCCTGTTCATCTTCTGCGATCTGCATTCGGGCAAGCCGGTCGCCATCCCCCAAGAGGTCCAGGCTGCCTACACGGTAATCGGCGCGGCCGACGAACCGTAATCTCTCCCTGTTCAATCCGCGGTCAGTTGGGCAAAGTTGGCCTCGGAAATATCCGGCGTGGTGTAATTGCGAAAGCGGATGACTCCGTGCTTGTCGGCAACGATCACCGTCGGTACCCCTTGCAGTCGATATTTTTCTGCGACCGTTCCCGACCCGTCGAAAAACGCCGGATAGGTCATGCCGGTCTTTTCGATGAAGGCGTTGGCCCGTTCGACCGAATCGTTGAATCCCACATTGACGGCGACAAACTCCATGCCCCGGCTGCGGAACTTCTCGGCCAGTTGGTTGACCTTCGGCACTTCGGTCCGGCAGGTCGGGCACCAGGAGGCCCAGAAGATGAGCATCACCGGTTTTTGGCCGATGCTCTGTTGGAGATCGTAGGGTTGGCCGTTGAGATCGATGCCCTTGAACGGGATCAACGGTTGCCCTACCTGCGCCGCACGAAGCGTACCGGGCAGAGCGAGCAACATAACGAGGAGCAGCAGCATCTTCACAAGAGGGTTTGTCATGATCGTTCTCGGACGGTTTTGGGAGGGAAGTTGCGGGCGCGACTCGCTTAGAGGAACAGCGAACCGGCCTTGATGAAAAAATACTGCGCGATGCCGAGCATCAGCAGGCCCATGGCCTTCTTTACCTTGACCATCCAGGCGCCGGAGCGCGGAATCAGGGCGAGGCAGCCGGAAAAGGTGCCCACCCCCAAAAGGAGGGCACCCATGCCCAGGGAAAAGGCAAAGAGCAGCAGGCCGCCGGCAAGGAGGCTCTGCGAGGTGGCGGTATAGGCCAGGAGCGACCCCAGCACCGGGGTGGTGCAGGGACCGGCCACCAGTGCGGATGAGATGCCCGCAAGAAAGATGCCGGCGAGGCCAAGACGCCTATTGGTCAGCTGGCCGGCAAAGGTGGGGAGTTGGAACACATCGAGCATGCCTAGGCCAAAGAGGAGAATGACGTTGCCGACGAATAAGAAGGTCCACGGACTGGTATTGATCTTCCCGAAAAACTGGCCGGTGGCTGCGGCGAAGATGCCGAGTGCGGCATATGTCAAGGCCATGCCGATCACATAGGTGAGGGAGAGGGCGAACCCCCGCCACCGCGAGCCGCCGACATTGGCATGGCCGATTACCCCGGCGGTGATGGGAATCATCGGGTAGACGCAAGGCGTCAGGCTGGCGAGCACGCCGCCGAGAAAGGCGATGACCAGTGAGGCGAGCAGCGACGATTGCAAATAGGTATCGAACTGGCTGAGGAAAATATCCATCGTTGATCACTCGGTTCCGGTGTAAGAATTTTTCTCAAAGATAACCAGAATAGACGAGAAGTAAAGGAAAAGGAGTGCTCATAGGGCATGGGGAGGCACCGACGCAAACCAAAAGCCGAGAGACGTGCGTGCGCAGTCGTTGTTCCTCGCCAGATGTCGGTCGGCCTCTCCCGAGCCAGTCAATCGTCCAAACCGATCAGGGCGGCTCCGATGGCGTTGCCGACCTCGTAGTGATCGGGAAAGGAAACGGTCGTGCCCAGTCGCTTCGCCACGCCTGGAAGAAAGCAGCGGGCCGCGGCGCCCATGCCGACGATCGGCAGCTTCAACGTGAACTGAACCGAGAACAGCTCGTTGTCGCGACGGTTTAAGAAGGGCGCGCTCTGGTTATCCGGCCAGACGGAACGGCCGAGATAGCTGAGCAGGATGGTTTCGATTGTCGCTTCCGTCTCGGCCACCACCCGCCGGCAAAACGCCTCGACCGCCAGGCCGGACAGCCCCGCCAGGACCGATGCGCCCCTGCGACTTGCCTCGGCGTTGCCGATCTGAAGCAGGCCCAGGGCATGCAGGGCGTCGGTGGGGGTGAATCCCACCAGGACGACCTGCTGAAGGAACATCAGTCGCTCCAGCCGTTTTTCGAGAATAATGCCGCTCACCCCGGTCCGCGTGGCCAGGATGCTGGGTGTTGCCGGTCCGTGTTGCGCAAGATAGCGCAGTAACTCGTCCGCCTGCACCCCTTCTGGGTCGAGTCCGGGAACCGGCAGCACTAGGACGGTATCCGTTGTATTGTTCAACCATGTGTGCGGATCGGGCAGGTCCGGGGTCATGGCCAGGGGCTGCACCCTGGATTGCTTCAGGCCGATGGCGCCGTCCCGGTGGCAGACCACGTGACTGTCGCCGCCGGCGCCCGAGGTGTACATGTCCACCGCCTCGACATGGGTCCGCCATTCGCCGATGACGCACCCCTCGCGATTGAGCAGGGGTTTGCTGTCCCTGATCAGGCAGACGTCGGTGGTTGTGCCGCCGACGTCGACCACCAGGGCCGATGCCTGGCCGCAGGCCGCACCGAAGCGGGCGGTTGCCGCCGGACCGCTGGCCATGGTGATGGCCGCTCGATCGGCAATCCGCTCCAAGGCTTCGCCCCGACCGTTGCCGCAGATGATGGTCACCGGGCAGTCGAGCCCGGCGTTCTGCATGGAGCGCTGGATCGAGGCGAGGAAATCGGTCATCAGCGGCATCAGCTTGGCGTGGAGGCAAGCCGTGGCGGAGCGTTCGAGCATGCCGGGGTGGGTGGACACCAGGTGCGAGCAGAACACCGGTTTGTCGGGATCGATCATCCGGATGGCTTCCTGGGCCACCAATTCATGGGTGGGGTTCTTGATCGACATGGCCCCGCAGACCGCATAGCTGTCCACCTCGACCGATAGACGGGGGAGGGTGTCGATTAGGCTTTCGATATCGAGCGGTTGCTCCTCGGCGCCGGTGATGGTGTGGCCGCCCTTCAGGAAAATGTTGGCGACCACCGGCAGCTTGAAGTGGCGGACATAGCCGAGCACGAATAGGCCGACCCGGGCGCCGCGTCCTTCCACCACGGCGTTAGTGGCCAAGGTGGTCGAGACGGCCAGCTTGCCCACATTCGCCGGGGTCGCTGCTTGGCGGAGCAAGCCGGTCAGGGCCCGGCCGACTCCGATGCTGAGGTCATGGGGGGTGGTGCGTTCCTTTTGCCAGGCAACCACCTCCCTGGAAGCGGTATCCAAGAGGACGGCGTCGGTGTAGGTGCCGCCCGTGTCTATTCCGATGCAATAGGCTGTCATGGTAATCGAAGAAGAGGTAAAGGGATAGGCGTGGGAGTGACTCGAACGCAAAGGTTGTCAGGCTGCGCCCCACGTCAAGCGGCTTGGTCCTGGGGCTCATTCACGAAGGATTGATGGATAACACCGGCAGGTTCTAAAATCAAGAAAAGCTTGGTTTCGCGGTTTTCTTTGGGCGGGAGCGTGGCGACCGATTTCGTTCCCAATCCGGTGGCCGGACCTTCAACCGCTCAGCCGTCGCAACAATCGGGCGACATCGGGCCGATCGATCCGGCTGAGGCCCAGCGCAAGGGCCATTTCCAGGGCCTGGCGGTATTCGTCGCCGGTGATGGTCCGACGGAGTTCCGCATATTGATCCGCGTTGCCGCAGGGATGGTACTGGGCCATGATGTTGACGTAGGTTTGGGTCGACAACTGGGTGGCGATGAAGCGGAGGATCGCCTCGGTTTCCGCAAGCAGTCCGGGCATCAGCAGGTGGCGGACCAGCAGGCCGGAACGCGCGCACCCATCCTCGTCGATGACCAGGTCGCCGACCTGCCGGTGCATGAGCAGCAGTGCCGCGCGGACCCGTTCCGGGTAGTCGGGGGCATGGGCGTAGCGGGCCGCTGTGGCGCTCTCCCAGAATTTGCAGTCCGGCATGTAGATGTCGACGATCCCGTCCAGGAACGCCAAGGTTTCGGTGCTCTCGTAGCCGCTGCAATTAAAGACGATGGGGATATCGAGGCCGCCCTCGATGGCCGGGATCAAGGCTGCGAGAAATTGGGGAACAACATGGCTGGGGGTAACCAGGTTGATGTTGTGGCAGCCCATGGCCTGCAATTCCAGCATGATGCTGGCGAACTCGCGGGGGCCCACCTCCTGGGTCGGTTCAGACCCCTGGCTGATGTCGAAATTCTGGCAAAAGCAGCAGCCCAGGCTGCAGCCGGCAAAAAAAACGGTCCCGGAACCGTGAACACCGACCAGCGGCTGTTCCTCGCCGAAATGGGGCCCATAGCTGGCGATCCGGGCATGGGTTCCGGTCGAACAGAGGCCGGTTTCGCCGGCCAGCCGGTTGACCTGGCAGCGGCGGGGGCACAGGGTACAGGATTCTAGGATCCGGTGAGCGGTTTCTGCCCGCTGGTGGAGCAGGCCGCTGGAGAAGAGCGCTTGGGCGGCAATAGGCATGGCGTGCTCGCGGGACTTGGCTCGGGGCAGCGAAAAGGTTTACCTGGAGACTATACGTTTTTGTTCCATCTGTCGAGCTTCCCGTGGACCGGAGAAAAATCTGGCCGGAAGGGTCACGCTGCGGTATCGTGGTCGACATCGCAAACCTCTTTCTTGAACGAACCCGTCATGACGCTCGATAAGCTACCCCTGCCACCGGTGCACCCGATGCCGGAGCTGCCCGTCTTCAGGGGGCCAGCGGCGACGGCCCCGTGCTGAGGGCCGAAACCGGAACCCCGGTCCGGGGTGCATGAGCGGGCAGGGTATGTCCTCTGCCCCTTTGTCCTCGATTTCATCGAGACGCCCATCGGTCCCATTCCCAGGGTGGCCACCACGATAAGCCTCCGGGATCGCTGGGGCACCTTGGGCGCCCGGACCGGGGTTATCCGTCGCAACTACAAGGTGTCTCCCGGTTGTTACGCGGTAGGATCTCCGGGGCCCCAGTCGCCGGTGTTGGTCACGGCCAATTACAAGCTTTCGTTCGACGCCCTGCGGCTTCGGCTGAGCGGGATCGATGCCTGGCTGCTGGTGATCGACACCAGGGGGATCAACGTGTGGTGCGCCGCCGGCAAGGGCAGTTTTTCCACCGACGAGGTGGTCCAGAGCGTGCACCGCTACCGCATCGGCGAGTTGGTCGGCCATCGCGAGCTGATCCTGCCGCAGTTGGCGGCCACCGGGGTTGCCGCCCAGGGGGTGAGAAAGGGGTGCGGGTTCACGGTGCTGTTCGGTCCGGTCCGGTCCGCCGACCTGCCTGCCTATCTCCGGCAGGGCAAGCGGTGCAGCGAGGCCATGCGCGAGGCGACCTTTACCCTGGCGGAGCGGGCGGTGCTCATTCCGGTCGAGCTGTTCCTCCTGGCCAAGCCGCTGTTGTATCTTGTCGGTATCGTCTTGCTCCTCTCCGGGATCGGCCCGTCGGTCTTCAGTCCTGCGGCGGCCCTGCATCGCGGGGGCATCCTGTTGACGGCCACGGTCCTGGGCATTGTCGGCGGAGCAGTGCTCACCCCCCTGCTCTTGCCGTGGCTGCCCGGCCGGCAGTTCTGGATGAAGGGGTTGGCGGCCAACCTGCCTGTGGCCCTGGGCGGATGGGCGTTGTCCGCTCCTCGGCTTGTTCCGGTCGAACAGATGGCGCTGGTGCTTTGGATAGCGGCCACCGGCTCCTATCTGGCGATGAATTTCACCGGGTCCACCCCCTTCACCTCGCCGAGCGGGGTTGAATACGAGATGCGGCGCGGCCTGCCGGCACAGATGGTCGCAGCCGGTCTCGCCCTGGCCCTCTGGTTGGCCGGCCCCTTTTGCTGAAACGGAGGCGTCCCCATGCACGGTTACCGCTATATTGACGGAGTGGCGACCCTGCAAGTCGATCGGCCGCGGTGCATCGGCTGCGGCAACTGTGTCGAGGTCTGCCCGCATCGCATCTTTTCCCTTGCCTCCGGGCAGCTCGAAGTCAAGGATGCCGATCTGTGCATGGAATGCGGGGCCTGCGCCTGCAATTGCCCTGTTCAGGTCATCACCGTTTCGCCAGGGGTGGGGTGCGCCGTGGCCATCCTGTCCGCCTGGGTCAACCGGCTGCTCGGCCGCAAGGCCCTCTCGGGCTGCTGCTGACTGTCCATCCACCAAAGGAGTCCTGCATGCACACAACTTTACCGATGCCTAAGGTGCTGGTCAGCCGGTGCCTGGGTTTTGCCGCCTGCCGCTACGACGGTCAGATCCTGAGCAATCCCTTTGTCGAGCAACTGCAGGCCCATGTCGAGATGATCCCGGTCTGCCCGGAGACCGATTGTGGTCTGGGAATACCGCGTGCGCCGATCCGGCTCTGTCAGGTGGGAGAAGGGCTCGTGGTCCATCAACCCGCCACCGGGCTGGAGGTGACCGGGCAGCTCCAGGCCACCATCGACGCCATCCTGGCGACCCATCCGCAGGTCGACGGCGTCATCCTCAAGAGTAAGTCGCCCAGTTGCGGGTTGTACGACACCAAGATTTACCAGGGGATCGAGAAACCGCAGTTTCTCAGGAAGGCGGGTGGGCTGTTCGGCGAACAGGTGTTGCGCACCTATGCCGGCCAGGCCATTGAAGACGAAATGCGGTTGACCAACCTGGCCCTCCGCGAACACTTTCTGATTAAACTGTTTGCTCTGACCCGCTTTCGCAATATGGGAGAACGGCCGGAGATGGGTGCCCTGGTGGCGTTTCACGCGAGCCATAAGCTGCTCTTTCTCGCTTACAACCAGAGTCGGTTCCGTTTGGCGGGCAAGGTTGTCGCCAACCATGACCGGTTGCCCGCAGCCGAGGTGTTTCGGTTGTATCGCGCGGAACTCGTCCGTATTCTTGACACGCCGCTGCGCATTCCCGGGGTAATCAACACCCTGTACCACGCCTTTGGCTGGATTTCCGAGCATCTCGGGCCAGCGGAAAAACAGCATGTGCTCAACGCCATCGAGGAGTACCGGGACGAACGGTTGCCCCTACAGGCGGTCACCCGGCTGATCGAGGCCCATGCCATCCGCTTCGGCAATGCGTATCTCCAGCAGCAGGTGTTTCTTCAACCCTATCCGCGAGCGCTGGCCGGTTTAAAAGATTCTGGGCGGGGCCGCGAAGTACGGTGAGCCGACTCGGGAGGCTTGTTTAAGCCGTGCATTAGCCGGAAGAAACCGATCCTGCCCGGCAGTTGCCTTTCAGTTCCCGTCCTTGTCCTGCATGCCCGCGAGCAAAGCCCGCAATCCGATGGCCTGGGCCACGGTCAGCAGTTCGTCGTGATGGAAGAACCCGGCCATGAGCGCCGCGAACTGGGAGGCGAGGAAGACCGTATCCGTATCCTCTTCCTCGGCAAGCAGACGACGGCAGGCGGCGATGTCGTCCATCTCCACCGCACCGAGCAGGTCGTTGAGCCAGTTCAGGCGCGCTTCCTCGAAATGAAATTCCACCATTGCCTGGGCGTACATCGAGACGATGACCGCCCGATGGTCGTAAATGGCGTCGAGGTCGTTCTGCCGGGCCGCCTCCAGCACTGCCTCGATTTGTTCGAGCAACTCTTCCATCTCACTGCGTTCCTGGGTCATGGATGCATCTCCTTGCGGTTGTTCATGGGGTGCGGCGGGCGGCCCTGCTCTCTGGAGGGCTCTGCCGTTTGTGCTGCTGTGCGGCCTGTGCCTGGATGGCGGTGATGGCCACGGTGTTGACGATATCCGAAACCAGGCAGCCCCGGCTGAGGTCGTTGACCGGCTTGTTCAGTCCCTGAAGGATCGGCCCGATGGCCACGGCCCCGGCCGAGCGCTGCACCGCTTTGTAGGTGTTGTTGCCGGTGTTGAGATCCGGGAAGATAAAGACGCTGGCCCGGCCGGCCACCTCGCTCCGGGGCATCTTCTGGCTGCCCACCGAGAGATCGATGGCGGCATCGTACTGGATCGGCCCGTCGATTTTCAGCTCCGGCCAACGCTGACGGGCCAAGAGCACCGCCTCGCGCACCCGCTCGACATCCTCGCCCTGACCCGATTCACCGCTGGAGTAGGAGAGCATGGCCACGATCGGTTCGATGTCGAACATGGCGGCGGTCTCGGCCGAGCGGATGGCGATCTCGGCCAGTTCGGCGCTGTTGGGATTGGGATTGACGGCGCAGTCGCCGTACACTAGTACCCGAGTTTCGAAACACATGAAAAAGACGCTGGACACCACCAACACGCCCGGTCGGGTGCGGATGATCTGGAAGGCGGGCCGGACCGTGTGCTGGGTGGTGTGGACCGCGCCGGAGACCATGCCGTCGGCGCGGCCGGTGTGCACCATCATCGTGCCGAAGTAGCTGACGTCGTTGATGGCGTCGCGGGCATAATCCCTCGTGGACCCTTTGTGCTTGCGCGCCTCGTAGAGACTCTCGATGAACTCCTCGCGCAGCGGCGAGGTTTTGGGATCGATGATGGCCACATCCTGCAACTTCAGGCCCAGGGAGGCAGCCCGGCTGCGGATGACCCGATCCTCGCCCAGCAGAGTGAGATCGACCACCTCGCGGGAGCGGAGAATCTCGGCGGCCTGGAGGATGCGTTCTTCGTCTCCCTCGGGCAGGACAATGTGCCGGCGGTCGGCTCTGGCCCGCTGAAACAGCGAGTATTCGAACATCAGGGGCGACAGGGTAGTGGTCACGGTCTCGATCACCTGCTGCTCCAGGCCGGCGGTGTCGACGTGGTTTTCAAAGACGCCCAAGGCCCGGTTGATCTTCTGGGCGTTGTGCGGCCGCAGTGTGCCCCGGACCTCGCCGGCTCGCTGGGCTACCGTGAAGGTGTCGCCGTCCATCAGGTAGATAGGTAGGGCAAACCCGTTGATGCCGTCGAGCAGTTTGACCATCGACGGGCTCGGCGCCATGCCGCCGGAGAGCAACAGGCCCGCCGGCGAGGGATAGTTGCGCGAGGCAATGGCCCCCAGGGTGGCAAAGATAATGTCCGGCCGGTCGCCGGGGGTGACGATCAGGTCGTCTTCCGCAAGGAAATCGATATAGTTGGCCGGGCTCATCGCCGCCACCTTGATCGAGTTGACGTCACGCAACAATCCTGTTTCGGGGCCGCTGAAGTGACGGGCTCCCAGGGTGTCGATGATCTCCTCCATGGTCGGCATGCTGAACCCCGGCATTTCCGGCAGAAAATCGAGCCGATAGGGTTTGTCGCGGTGGTTGGACCGGATTTCGGTCTCGGCCGTGGCCAGCAGCTCAGGATCGATCCGGTTGACGAAAATGGCCAGCAAGGGGCACTGGTACTGCTCGTAGATTTTTTCCGCCACGGCGATGTTTTTTTCGATCTCGGCGACGGTGCGTTGGGCGCCGTTGACCACGTGCAGGGTGGGGGTGCCCAGCTCGCGGGCGATGCGGATGCTGATGTCGTAATCGAACGCCTCGGACATGCTGACGATGTTGGGGCCTTCGCACAGGAGGAAATCGCACTTCTTGCGAACTTCGCCGAATTTGCGGACAATCTCGCGAAAGAGCAGCAGTTCCTCGCCCTCGGCGATCATGGTGCGAGCCATTTCATGGCTGACCCCGGCCATCTCGTCGAAGCGCAGGCTGATGTTGTAGCGCTGTTTGATTAGGTCGATATCGTTGTCGCCCCTGCCGTCTCCCGGAATGATCGGCCGGAAAAAACCGACACGGCCGATCCGGCGGGAAAGCAGTTCCATGACGCCGAGGGTGACGACCAGTTTACCGCTTTCTTTTTCCAGGTTGGCGATGTAGAGGGTATCGGCCATGGATGCTCCATTGGGCAAAAAAAAAATAGGAAAAGAGGTGTGCCGTTGCAGTGTCCATGATAGTTGACTGGGGGAGACAACGCAAGCACAGTCCCCATCGGTCGGCCATGGAGAGAGGAGTGTGCGCGTTGAGCGGTCGACAAACTGGGGTGCGGGGATTGGATCAACTGGGGAGGCTGGGGCAGGCATGCACAATCGAAAAATGGGGATTCGTTGGGGGTTGTGTTGTTTGTTTCGAGAGGAGCCCATCCGTTTCGCAATCCGACAGGCGACCCATCTGGCGCGATTCGATCGCGTCCGCCAACTGGCCCTGCTTTCGGCGACGATCCTGGCCAACGGCCAAGCGCTGTTGGCGGCCATTGCCTACTGTGCCGGCAACGGCATTGGTGCGTTTCGGGTGAACAGCCGGATTTTTCCCCTGAAAACCCACCCCTCGATCGGCTACCGTCTGGCCGATCTACCGGATCATGCCGCCATCGACCGGCTCTATCGCCAGGCTGGTCGCGCGGCGGCGGAACAGGACATCCGCCTGACCTTTCATCCCGATCAGTTTACCCTGCTTTCGTCGCCGGATGCCGGAGTGACCGCCCGTTCCCTGGAGGAATTGGCCTATCACGCCGAGGTGGCCGAGTACGTCGGCGCCGATGTCGTCACCTTGCACGGCGGGGGCGGCTATGGCGACAAACAGGCGGCGCTGGAACGGCTGATGCGGGAGCTTGACCGGTTGCCGGACCCTCTTCGCGACCGGCTGGCCCTGGAAAACGACGACCGGATCTATACCCCGGCCGACCTGCTGCCCGTCTGCGTCTCCACGGGCATCCCCTTTGTCTACGATGTCCATCATCACCGCTGCCATCCCGACGGGCTGTCCATCGAAGAGGCAACCCGGCGGGCCGTGGCAACTTGGAGGCGCGAGCCGCTGTTGCATCTCTCCAGTCCCAAGGACGGCTGGAACAGCCCCAACCCGAGGGCCCATCACGATTTCATCGATCTTGCAGACCTGCCGGACTGCTGGCGCGACCTGCCGATCACGGTGGAGGTCGAGGCCAAGGCCAAGGAAATCGCCCTGCGCCATCTGCTTGCCGCACTCGATAAGACGGCGCAGATCTCTTCGCTGTGAGCCGCAGAGGGGATGGGCGCTCGCAATGGGCCGCATCTCCTGGGAATGGCTCTCACGGGCCGATTTTGCCGGGTTTTGGAGGACGGCAATCTTTTTTCTAGGGGACAGAGCCCCAGACCCCGTTAGGGAGCGAGAGGGGAAGGCTTCGGCCGAATCACCCGCATCTACAGGCGGTGAGGGATGAATGGCGCGTCATTGTTTGGCGTCCTTAAACGGAAATTGACGGAAAAAACGAACAAAAACGCCGCAAACCATGGGATTTTGTTCGTTGACAGCACTTTCCTTCTCATTTATAGTCACCGCTACATTGAGCAGAGGCATGTAAATAAATAGGCAAGCCCAAGAATATTCAGCAAAAAAAGGAGGAGGGAAAACACTAGAGAACGACGAAGTACTCATCGCAGCATGCAGTTCAACAAAACTTCAAAAAAGGGGGAGTGCATAAATGTCAGAACAAACTACTTTTCCAAGATGGATACCACTACTTGGAGGTCTTTTAGGCAGCACCACTTGCGGTTTACTGTTGTATGCGTTTAGTGTTTTCATCAAACCTCTCCAGACGCAATTTGGCTGGACTGTTCCTGAGGTTGCCATGGCATACGCTCTCATCTGTCTGATCTTCGGACTGGTGACTTTTCCTGCCGGACGCTTGAGCGATAAGCTTGGACCAAGGAATGTCGTTCTCATCGGTGGAATCGTCATGGCCTTTGGGTTTTTTATGGTTTCCACCATTACCCCGCCCGATCCTGCAGTGGTTGCTGCCGGTGGCGATGCCCTCAAGGCCGCCAACAGGACACCTCTGTATCTGCTTTATTTGTATTATGGCGTGGTCTGCGGCTTAGGTGGCGGTTGCGTCTACCTGCCACCGATTGCCACGGCACCCAAGTGGTGGCCTGATCGCCGCGCCCTAGCCACCGGTTTCACCGTTGTTGGTCTCGGTCTTGGCTCCTTCATCATGGCCCCGCTCGCCACCGGGTTGATCAATTATTACGGTAGTGCTCTCCCTGTTTTTAAAATCGTCGGTATCGCCATGGGTGTAATGGTTGTCATGGCGGCCCTGTGCCTGAAAGTCCCGCCTCCAGGCTACAAGCCCGCAGGCTGGAATCCGCCTGCCCCCGCAGGTGGAGCCGGTGCGCCCAAGGCCTATCGCGACTATACTTATGAAGAGACCAAGGGCACCGCGCAGTTCTGGCTGTTGTGGGTTGCCTACTTCTGCGGTTCCTTCGCCGGCCTCATGGTTATCGGTTTGATCGCGAAACACGGTATCGATGCCATGACCTTGGTGAAAAAGGCTGAGCTGGGTCTCGATGTCGCAGCTAAACTGCCCGCCGACCAGGCCAAGGCCATTGCTATGGCCGCCGCCGGTGCACCCAGCGCCTTGGCGATCACCAACGCTCTGGTCCGCATTATGATTGGCCCGCTGGCCGATAAGATCGGTACCAAGAAGATCTTTATTACCCTGTTCATCCTGCAAGCCATTGCCATGGTGGCCCTCTTCCCGGCTGGCAACACCGCGACCCTGCTCGCGCTGTGCGCCGCTGTGATCGGTTGGAACTACGGTGCGATGTTTACCCTGTTCCCGGCTACCCTGCTCGGGTACTATGGCCCGACCGCTCAAGGCTCGAACTACGGTCTGCTGTTCACCGCCTGGGGCGTGGCCGGTTTCTGCGGCCCGTATCTCGGTGGTAAGCTTCAGGCTGCAACCGGTTCCTTCTTCATCCCGTTTATCGTTTCGGCCTGCGTTCTGGCCGTGGCGGTCATCATCCTGATGACTTTGAAGGCACCTGAGAAGAAGCACGCATAATTGCAGTAATTTTCTATTTTTACAGTCGAAAGGCGTTCCGGTCATCCGGAACGCCTTTTTTTATTGGCATACGTGCGATGGGGGGAACTAAGAAGGATACTACCCGATTGCCACCACTATGGCGGTGATGTTGTCATGGCCGCCCGCCTCGTTGGCCATCTGCAGAAGCTGCTCGACCATCCGGCTGGGTTCCTTTTCGCCGCACAGACAGGCCGCGATCTGGTCGTCGGTCACCATATTGGTCAAGCCATCGGTGCAAAGCAGCAGCATATCGCCGGCCGCTATCGCCACGGTTGCGATCGAAGGGTCGACGGAGGGTTCGGCGCCGATGGCGCGGGTGATGACATGGCGCTGCGGCGACTGCCTGGCCTGGCTTGCGGTCAGCGCACCTTGTTCGCAGAGGGCGTTGACCAGGGAATGATCGCTGGTGATTCTGGTCAGCGCGTTGGCATGCCGGAGGTAGATTCGGCTGTCGCCGACATGGGCGACTAAGGCCGTTTGTTTTCCCAATTGCACGAGGGCGAGAGTTGTCGCCATGTTTTTGCCCAGCGTCATCCGGTGCTCATAGGTGCGCCGGTTGACCTCGACAATCGTTTTGCCAAGCCACACGGCCATATCTATGTCGGGAGTAGCTGCTTGGTCCAGGCAAAGATCGCGCAACGACGCCAGGGCGATGCGGCTGGCAATATCACCGGCGTCGAGGCCGCCAAGGCCGTCGGCTACCGCAAAAAGCCCTGCCTCGGGGACGATCGCCAGATCGTCTTCATTGCAGCGCCTGATGCGGCCGATGTCGGTTGCCCCAGCATACGTGGCCATCCGGTGGTTGGCGAAACGGCACTGTCCTTGGATGAGGCGCATGATCACCTGCCCTTACTCGGTACGTTTCCGCAAGATCGCCGCTCAGCGAAGCGTGAAGGTGTGGCGCGCGGTTTGAGATTGTCCCTGCGCACTGATCTGGAGGCTCACGACATAGCTCCCGGCTTGCGCGGAACGGGGAACGGCAAAGCTCAAGGTATTTTCCCAGGTGCCGTTTTCTTTCAGGTTCGTTTCATCCTTCAGGACCGTCAGCACCTTCCCTCCCTTGCTGAGCGTGCTCTTCTCGCGAATGGTCACGCCCTTCTCCGGGGCGCCGTCGACGAGATATTGCAGGGTCACGGTAATCTTCTCACCTTTATACACCACGGTCGGTGCCAGGGTGGATCGTTGGATGTCCAGCTTCATTCCGGTGCTCGTTGTTCTAGTCGTGGTCCTACGATACGTTGGCTCCGGTCTGCCGGTAATTCTTCGGGTGGTTTGCTGAATCGTTCTGCCTATGCCTTGGAGAAAAGATTCGAACGAAGCGCTTGGTTGCTCCGGAATCGACATGAACCCGGCTTCAGCTCCTGTGGGGTGGAATAGCGAAGCGTACCCGCTCAATATGAGATAACAGGCGAGAAGAAGTCGGCGTATCATGGGGCTGGAAGGGCGAGTTACTGAATTCTGCGAGTGCGGTTTTCAGTGACCTGCCATTCGTCGGAGCGGTTGGCATTCGCGGACGATCGTGTCGCAACCTTGGCTTCGCTCCGTTGAACGGTGGGAGAAGGCGGTTCGACCGCTTCGACGCTCAACTGCTGGCGGGCGTTTTCAACGGCTTGCAGCGCCGATTCGTCCTTGGCCGGCGGCTCTTGTTCGACCTGGGGCGGTGCGGAAACGGCAGGGGCGACACTGTTGGGCGGGTTTACCGCGACGACTGCTTGGTGCAGGTTCTCCGGGGTGGGAGCGGTCGCCACCGGCTGATCCGGTGTCGAGAGATGGTGCCAGAGATAACCGCCCAAGAAAACGACCAATAGAACGGCAGCCGCATACTGCAGGGGACGGGTGCCTTGCCAACGGCGTAGCCGCTCGGGACTTCGTCCCAAAGCGGGATGCAGCACGGTCGCATCGGGAACTACCGGCGCCGCCATGGCCTCATGCGACGACACCAGGAGGGTGGGTTCGGGGGGCGGAGCGGTATGTTCCGGCAACAGTTTGGTGCCGACCTCCAGATCGGCCAATGCGGCGAGGAAGTGGCCGGCATCCCGATAGCGCTCGCCCGGTTGCTTGGCCAACGCCGTCCGCAACACCGCATGCAGGCGTTCCGGCAGGCCGGGAGGCAAGGTGCCCAACATCGGTTGCTGGACCAGATGACCGGAAAAAATTTCGGTCATCGTGCCGTTGAACGGCGGCCGGCCGGTCAGCAGTTCGAAGAGGATGATGCCCACCGCGTACAGGTCCGAGGCGGGGCAGATCGCGCCAAAGGTTTGCGGGTCGATGCGTTCCGGGGCCATGTACACCGGCGTTCCGGGACCTTGCACCCCCAGTGAAGTCAGGCGGGTCATGACGCCGGGGTCTATCCCGGCCCAGGCAATGCCGAAATCGGTGAGTTTCGCCAGATAGCTCCCATTGGGTTGGCCGCGCAGCAGGATGTTCGAGGTCTTGATGTCGCGGTGGACAATGTCGCGTTCATGGATACAGGACAGGGCAGCCAATATCTGACGGACAATGTCCAGGGCCTTGTCGAGCGGCAAGCCGTTGCAACCGCTGGTGCTGGCGAGGAGGTTAGCCAGGGTCTGTCCGGCAAAATACTCCATCACCAGATAGATGTGGCCGTTTTCCTCGACCGTATCGTAGAGGGTGACGATATTGGGGTGGGCGCCGATGGCGGCATGCAGGCGGTACTCGCGTTTGATCCGGGAACGGACCTCTTCGTTGCCGCTCAATTCCGGGCGAATGGTTTTGATGGCGACCTGTCGGGCCAGCACTCTGTCTTCGGCAAGATAGACATTACCCATGCCGCCTTCGCCAAGGGGGCGAAGCAAGCGGTACCGGCCGACAATCAGCGCGTCGGTATCGTCGAGCGCAATTGGAGGCGGCCCGGCAAGACTGGTGTCGAGAAGGGTTCGTGAATCGTTCGGCATTATCGGAGATCCCGGTATTTCAGGAATCCTGCACAGAGAGCAAGCCAGAGGGCGGATTGCCCCATAAGAACATATCCGCCACTATAATAAACGGTTGCCCCGAAGTCAAAACCAATCACGTGTTGGACAAAGTCGGGTATCCAGTGGACGCCGGCGCCGGTGAGCGAGTCAAACAGGGCCGTGCAGACCATCTCCAACCCCCAACGGGCCGGGAGCAGATCGGCCACCCGGCGCAGCGCGGGTCCCATGTGGATGTAGAAGTCGGGACCCAACCCGCCGGAGAGAAGCAGTTGGGGAAGTACGACCGCAATAGCGAGCATGACGGAAAAGCGCCCTCCTGTGGGGTCGATTGCGCTGAGCAGCAGACCAATGGCCACCGAACTCCAGGCAACGGCGACCATGGTCGACCAGACTGGGAGCAAGGCCGTCTGTTGCAAGACCGGATGCAGCCAGCAGATCGCGAGAAAGAGCAGGCATTGCAGGGCGGTCATTGCCAGGCAGAAGGGCAGTTTCGATCCCAGATAGGGGCCGATCCGGAGATGCGACATCCGTTCGCGGCGGTAAATGGATCGTTCCGGGGCAATTTCCAGGCAGGCAATGAGGGTACCGGAAAAGACGGCGGTCATGACAATCATCAACAGGACGCTCATCGGCACGGGCAGATGCGCGATGCCCTCGTGTCGCAGGCTGTACAGCAGTTCGGCGGCGGAGCGCGGGTCATGCAGCCCGGCGGGCGACAGGAGTTGCCGGAGCAGGTTTTCCAGGGCGGTTCCGCCTCGACTCACCACCTCCTGGATGGCGTCCTTGCGGGAGCGAACCACCTCGTCGGCGGGAATGCCGGTGATGTGCTGCGACAAGGTCACCAGGGCCAAGGC
>Ga0074195_1001291_pt1 | contig 36532 bp, 36 predicted proteins | sample EPASupsiteHSE623_FD_64525 | JGI IMG/M metagenome (GOLD analysis project Ga0074195, IMG submission 64525) | Bioremediated contaminated groundwater from EPA Superfund site, New Mexico - Sample HSE6-23 | ecosystem: Environmental > Aquatic > Deep subsurface > Groundwater > Contaminated ... | reverse complement strand
GGTTTTCGGGGGTGGGGTGGTAACGGGGGGGCATTTTGTTTATTTCGGCCCCCACCCCGCTGATGCCGCGGCAATTACCGCTTTTACCAGCCAGCAGGACTTCTTTGACCCCCAGGTAGTAACCCTCGTAATCCAACTGTAGTTCTGAAAGCACACTAAGCCTGGATGACCGCTCCTGCAGCTTCTCACGGATCCCTTCCATTTCGCTCGCCGTCCGGGCCAATTTATCCTGTAAATCCAGTTCTTTAGCTGTAAGCTCGTTATCTTCCGCTTTTAAACCGTAAATCTCAGTATTTAATTCCTCCAGCCGGGTGGTAAAGTCTTTTTTACCGCAGACCGCAGCTGTATACTCATCTCTTAACGTCCTGGCCTGTTCATCCAGCTGCTGTCCGCGCCTGGACAGGTTATTCAGCTCGACTTCGGCTGAGTTAATAATGTTCTTGGCTGCTGCCATTTCATTGAGCAGGTCTATCAGATCGGCCTTCCTCTCTTCAATCTCCTGCTGGCAGCCGGTCAGTCCGGTTTCAGCATCAAAGAGTTGTTGTTCATAACCTGAGAGGCGCTCCTTCTCAGACTCAATCTTTTTACGTAAGGAGGCCAGAGTTTGAGCTTCTCCCTCTTGCCGGTTTTTTTCGGTTTCGGTTCTCTTCTGCAGACCGGTTATTTCGTCAAGCAGGCTTTCTTTTTGGTTGTTCAGGCCGTTCAAGCGTTCATGCCCCACCATTATCTCGGCTTCATGCTTTTCTATCCTGCTGCCGGTATGGTATGTTTCCGCCTGAACGGAAGCGATTTCTTCATCCAGCTTGCCGGCTGCCAGTTTATCCTGCTCTATCTCCGATTCAATATTAATATGTACTGTCTCACATTGAATCAGCTGGTTTTTTAATCCCTCGTCCCTGCTGTCGATTTCGGCAAGTTTGCCCCTTTGGTCCTCAACCTGGTTAACCAGCATGTTTATTTCCAGATCATCAAGTTCGTTCTTATATGTCAGAAACTCACGGGCGGTCTGGGCCTGCTCCTCCAACAGGCCTACCCGGGTCTCCAGTTCATGTATAATATCACTGATCCGGAGCAGGTTCTGCTCGGTATCGACCAGTTTTTTCTGGGCCTGCTGCTTCCTGGTCTTATACTTGACAATCCCGGCTGCCTCTTCGATAATTATACGCCGGTCCTCGGACCTGGTGCTGAGGATCTCCTCGATTTTACCCTGTCCGATGATGGAGTACCCCTCGCGCCCAACCCCCGTGTCCATAAAAAGCTCGTGAATATCCTTAAGCCTGCATGGCAATTTATTGATCAGGTATTCACTCTCCCCCGAGCGGTATACCCGGCGGGTGATCATAATTTCCGAATAATCCAGGGGAAATACCATCCCGCTGTTATCAAGGGTGAGAGACACTTCGGCCATACCGACGGCTTTCCTTTTATCACTGCCTGCGAATATTACGTCTTCCATTTTGGCGCCCCGCAGGCTTTTTGCGCTCTGTTCACCCAATACCCATCTGACGGCGTCGGCAATGTTACTCTTGCCGCTGCCGTTGGGACCGACAATGGCGGATACCCCGGGGTTAAACTGCAGTTCTATCTTGTCAGCCAGGGACTTGAAACCCTGGATCTCAATCCTTTTCAGGTACAATTTATTTCCTCCCGTTACAAAAAAATCATAAACTAATCATGATTTCTACCGGGATGCTCCTCTTTCCTGCTTTGGTACATAATCTGCATTATATTGGGAAAAGTAAAGTAAATACTTTAAAGGAGCAAATATCATGCCAAATTTAATGCAGACCGTTAAAAGCTACGGTTTAACGGAATTTTACTTTTCTCTTTCGGTAGAAGACAAAGAATGCCTTGCCAATTACTCGCAGCATCTTTCCATCAAACCCAATAAACTTATGAGCTGTTCTCCTGATTGTGACGGCTGTTTCATGGTTAACAACGGCGCGCGGTTTCTCTGGGCCACAGCGGCAAATGCCATTCCGGACGGAAAATACGGTTTTGTGGAGCGCCTGCTCATACATGCCCTGGATATTGCTGATGAACCCGATGACGTAGCGTGGATTCACGCCAACCTGGCCCAGGTTTATTACGATAAACACAAACTCGATCCCGCAGCCGGCCGGAAAAGCATCACCCACTGCCGGGAATTAATTAAAATGGGATATATGAAATCTTGGGCCCGCAATATGATGGAGGAACTGACGGTTTATACCGTTTAACCCCCAAATAAGGCCATCAAAAAAGCAGCCGTATAGGCTGCCGGTATAAACTCGGGTTTAGTGAACCCGAGTTTCGTATTTAGCTGCCAGGTCTGTCCTGGACATTGTATATCTATAGTCTATTCCGTCGATTGTCACTAACCTGATGGCGCCTCTTCCTAATTGTGAGTCAGCGAAGGTAATAAGTTCCCTTATGCCGTACTTATGCCTGAGGAATTTGACGTTGCGACCGTTATGACCTCTGACAGCGGAGATATCCCGTTCGTTAACGGCTACTTCGACGGTGTCCGCCGCGTTGATACCGGCCCGTTCCGACAGCAGAATGTCTAACTGGTCACAGGCCAGGGCTGATTCCACCAGTTCCCTGAAGGCCGGGTGATAGGGACCTGCCAGTACACTGCCCGCCAGGTTTATCTGTTCACTGGGCTGAAGGCCTATCCTGATTACGTTTATGCCCGCCGATGCAAAGATCAGGAGCATTTTTTTACACCGTTCCACGGCATCCTCAAGGGTTAGCGGAACATATTCTCCTTTTCTGAACATGTCAGCCATGGGTGTTTCTCTGAGAACCAGGCAGGGATAGATCCTGACCAGATCAGGCCTCATGGCTCTCAGGTCCGTGGCGGTGGAAATGTCTTTCTCCTCGGTGTCACCCGGCAGGCCCACCATTACCTGTAAACCCAGTTTCATTCCCCAGGTCCTGACCAGTGCAGCAGCCCTCAGTACATCCCGGCTGGTGTGGCCCCGGCCGGATTGATAGAGGACCACGTCATCCATGGACTGGACTCCCAACTCGACCGTATCCACTCCGTAGGTAGAAAGCAGGGCCATTTTTTCTTCAGACAATGCATCGGGCCTGGTGGAAACCCGGATGCCGTCTATCTTCCCGGCGGACAAAAAACGATAAGCCGGGGATAACAGTTCTATCTGCAGGCTGATATCCACGGCTGTGAAGCTGCCGCCGTAAAAGGCCACTTCCTTCCGTATACCCGTTTTGTCGGGAATGGTTCGGAGGTACTGCTCAATGGTATCTGTTATTTTCTTGCCTGACGGCGCCCCAGCCATACCGGTGATCCTTTTCTGGCTGCAGAAGACACACCGGTGGGGGCAGCCCAGGTCCGGGACAAAAATCGGGATAATATAATGTGTCTTACTCATCTTTTTCACAGTCTGGCTGGGCTTCCATTTTTTCCAGCGCATCTCTGGCCGCAGCCTGTTCCGCTTCCTTTTTGGTCCGACCGCTCCCGGAGCCCCAAGTCTTACCTTGGCAGTTAACTGCGGCCACGAAGGTTTTGGAGTGGTCGGGTCCGTACTCCTCTATGATCTCATAGAACAGCGGGTTTTCCGATTTTCTCTGCACAAGTTCCTGCAACTGGGTCTTGTAATCCTTGTTCAGGCCGCCGTTTTTAAGGACTTCATCAATTACCGGTTTCAGTCTTTCCATGATAAAATCAAAAGCCTTTTCCATCCCCTGGTCCACGTAAATGGCGCCGATAAGAGCCTCCATGGCATCTGCCAGGATAGAGGGCCGCTTCCTGCCGCCACACCTTTCCTCGCCTTTTCCCATCAGTATGTATTCACCCAGTTTCATCTCCCTGGCAATGATGAAGAGAGACGGTTCGCAAACGATACCGGCCCTTATCTTGGTCAGGGCTCCCTCCGGGAATGAGGGATAATTCTTAAAGAGATAATCGCTCACAGCCAGTTCCAGTACGGCATCACCCAAGAATTCCAGCCGCTGGTTATGCGATAGGTTAAGGTTTTTGTTTTCATGGGCATAAGAACTGTGTGTAAGAGCCAGGACAAGGTGTTCGGGATTATTCCAGGAAATGCCCAACCCTTCAATCAGTTTTTCCAGCATATCACTGTCATCAATCATCAAAATCACCCGAATCAATGAGGTATATTATTCAAACTTTTTCAGGATTACTGTGGCATTATGGCCGCCAAAACCGAAGGAATTGGACATGGCCACCCTGACCTCCCGATTGATGGCCTTATTGGGAATATAATTCAGGTCACATTCAGGGTCAGGATTTTCATAGTTTATAGTCGGCGGGATTTCCCCCCGCTGTATGGCCAGTGCGCACATGATGGTTTCAATTCCCCCGGCAGCGCCCAGAAGATGTCCTGTCATAGACTTTGTAGAACTTATGGCGACATCCTTGGCGTAATCACCGAAAAGCTTTTTGATAGCCTGGGTTTCGCTGACATCCCCTATAGCAGTAGAAGTCCCATGGGCGTTAATATAGTCTACCTCACTGACCTTAAGTCCGGCATCTTTTATGGCAATCTCCATCGCCTTGGAGGCCCCGGCGCCTTCCGGGTCGGAGGCGGTTATATGGTAAGCGTCACAGGTCACCCCGTAACCGGCTACTTCTGCATAAATATAAGCGCCCCTGGCCCTGGCAAACTCCAGGGACTCCAGGATCAGGATCCCGGCGCCCTCGCCCATTATAAACCCATCCCGTTCTTTATCAAAAGGACGGCTGGCTCTTTCAGGTTCATCGTTTCTTGTGGACATGGCCCTCATGGCGCAGAATCCGGCCATGGCCAACGGTATAATAGGCGCTTCCGTACCGCCGGTAACCGCCACATCAACCTCCCCGTTCTGAATCAGCCTGAGCGCTTCCCCGATTGAGTTGGTACTGGATGCGCACGCTGTCACGATTGTAAGGTTGGGACCCTTGAAACCAAAGCTTATGGCAATATGAGCTGCCGCAATGTTGCCGATCATCATGGGCACGAAAAATGGGCTTATCCTGTTGGGGCCTTTGGTAACCAGGGTTTTGGCCTGTTCCTCAACTGTTTCGATACCGCCGACACCGGACCCCAGGATTACGCCTACTCTCTCAGAGGGAAGCTCTTCAGGCCGGAGGCCAGCGTCTTCTAATGCTATCTGCGTTGCCGCGACGGCAAAATGGGTATACCGATCCATCCTGCGGGCTTCTTTTTTATCCAGGTAGTTCAAGGGATCAAAGTCTCTTACTTCCCCGGCCACCCGGGTGGTAAGTTCACTGGGGTCAAATCTGGAGATTGTGCTGATACCGCTTTTGCCGTTCATCAGTGAATCCCAGAACACTTCCTTTCCTGTACCCACAGGTGTTATCATGCCTACTCCGGTAACCACGACTCTGTTCTTCAAAAATTACACCCCACTTTCGGCCAGTTCCATTTCTGCTGCAAGCCTTTTAAAGATTTCTTTTACTGACAGAATGTCTTTGATTTCACCGACACGTTCACCCGAGAAAACCAGACCTGTTTCCGTATCCCCCTGCTGCGACCTGATCAGAGCCTTCAGAATACAGAAGCTGCGGGAGCATTTTTTCAGGCAGTTGTCACACCTGTCCGGTTTTAGATCGTCCCCGTTGAACAGCCTTTTCACAAAATTATTCAAGATGCTTCTGCCGGGAAGGCCGACCGGACTTTGAATTAAAACCACGTCCTCCGGTCTGGCTTCCAGGTACATGCGCTTGAATTGTTCTGAAGCATTGCTTTCCTTGCTCGCCGCAAACCTGGTACCAATCTGGACACCGTTGGCTCCAAGGTCAATGGCATCATTAATGTCCTTACCGCTTATTATACCCCCGGCAGCTATTACCGGTATTTTCACGGCTTCCTTGACCATAGGCAGCAGGTCCTTCATGGATTGGAGGGTCCCCAGGTGGCCGCCGGCCTCCTTGCCTTCAACAATTACTGCAGCAGCGCCCATCCTTTCGGAAAGCTGGGCTAGCCTCGGCGTAGAAACAATGGGCACCACAGGAATGCCGGCCGACTTACCCCAGGAGAACATATCCCTCGAAAAACCCGCTCCCGAGACTAAAAGGTCAATACCCTCATCGATCGCTGCCATCACCAGTTCAGCAAATTGCGAGGCTGCAAACATTATATTGATACCTATAATACCCTTAGTCAAATCCCGTGCTTTGGCTATCTCGTCCCTGAGTTCCTTTACACTCATTCCGGTTGCGGCAATCAGGCCGATACCGCCTTCTTCTGCCACGGCGGCGGCCAGATTAGCGGTAGATATCCGGACTGCCATGCCACCCTGTATAATGGGTGATGCGGGTAAAAGGTTACCTATTTTTAATGCAGGAAACTTCAATTTGCTGTTCCTCCTATCTTTAAAGCAAAGGAGCAAATTCGAAAAAGTCCCGCAGGCACCCACGGGACTCTCCTTTATAAGGCCGTGTCTATTGACGATCTTGAATATACTTGACGGCCTCTCCGACGGTCCTGATCTTTTCGGCATCCTCGTCCGGAATTTCCAAATCGAATTCCTCTTCGAGAGCCATGACCAGTTCAACTATATCTAACGAGTCGGCGCCCAGATCATCAACAAACGAGGACTCCATGGTTATATCATCTTCTTCAACACTCAACTGTTCAACAATAATAGCTTTTACCTTATCGAACACTGCTTATGTCACCTCCTTCCACGATAATATTTAATTATATTCTTATTACTGCATTACCATCCCACCGTCTACAGCGATGGTCTGCCCAGTAATATAACTGGCTTCTGCGGAGGCGAGAAAAGCCACCGTATATGCTACATCCTCGGGATTTCCCAATTTTCCGAGAGGTATCTGCTCCATCAGTTTTTCTTTTACGTTTGCGGGCAGAACTTCGGTCATACTGGTAATAATAAACCCAGGTGCTACGGCATTGACCGTAATATTACGGGAACCAAGTTCCCTGGCCACCGACTTGGTAAAACCAATCAGCCCGGCCTTGGATGCGCCATAATTGGCCTGACCCGCATTGCCCATCAGGCCTATTACCGAAGATATATTTATAATACGACCGTACCGCTGTTTCATCATCAGCCGAGACACAGCCTTGGTGCAGAGAAATGCCCCCTTCAGGTTGACGCTGATCACCGCATCCCAGGCTTCTTCCTTCATCCTCATCAACAGTGTGTCTCGGGTAATGCCCGCATTATTCACCAAGATATCTATCCTGCCAAACTCCCCGGAAATCTTCTGTACAAAATCTTCGACATCGGCGGAGTTGGCAATGTTTCCCTGGAGTGCCATGGCCCGGCGTCCGAGCCGTTCTATCTCCTCAGCCACCGGCCGGACTTCCTCAATGCTTAAGTCTACCACCGCCACATCAGCACCCCTTTGGGCCAGGGTAAGGGCGATGGCCCTGCCTATTCCCCTTGCCGCGCCTGTAACCAGGGCTATTTTGTCCTTAAGAAACATTCTATTTAACCTCCCCTAAATTATCAAGGAAGAATTCAAGTGATTTTACATCCTCGACATTAAAGAACCTGCCGTCCCTGATAATTTTTTTACCCAGCCCCGTGAGAACTTTCCCCGGGCCAATCTCAACAAAGTTATTGATACCTATACCGGCCATTTTTTCCACACTTTCTTCCCACCGCACAGAGCTGCTGACCTGCTTTTCCAGCAGGTATCTGATATCTTCCGTGGATTGCGGCGGTTCGGCGGTGACATTGGAAATAAGGAGATATGCCGGTTTTTTGATTTCAGTATTCTTAAGTTCTTCTCTGAGTTTTCTGCCGGCTTCAGCCATCAAGCTGGAGTGGAACGGCCCGCTCACCTGAAGCGGCACTACTCTTTTGGCGCCGAGGGTTTTACAGAGTTCTGCGGCCTTCCGGAGCGCCATATCTTCGCCGGAGATGACTATCTGGCCGGGGGAATTATAGTTGGCCACCTCTACTATGCCAAATTCTGATGCTTTACGGCAGGCCTCCCTGGTGGAACCGGCATCAAGGCCGAGAACCGCGGCCATGCCTCCGTTGGCCGGAGCGCATTCCTGCATCAGCACACCCCTTTTTCTTACCAGTTTGAGGGCATCAGTGAATGCCAGCGCCCCTGCAGCCACCAGTGCAGAATATTCGCCCAGGCTGTGACCGGCAACTGCCGCCGGAACAATTCCCCGTTCCTTTACAGCTTCCCAGCAGGCCATGCTTACAGTTAGAATAGCCGGCTGCGTGTTGGCTGTAACTCTGAGATCATCCTCCGGTCCTGCAAAACACATTGCGGTAAGGTCGAAACCTAAAACTTCATCAGCCTGTGCAAAAACCCGGCGGGCCGCCGGAAAATTATCGTATATATCCTTCCCCATTCCTACATACTGGGAACCCTGTCCCGGAAATACGAAGGCAGCATGCAACCTAGTTCACCCCCAGGGCCCGCTTTACCTGGCAGGCTCCTTCCATGATATTATTAATAATTTCCCTGGCGGGCTGAATTTCTCGGACCATGCCGGCAATCTGGCCGCAAGCGACTGTGCCATACTCGGTGTCACCGTCAATCATGGCATTGCGCAGCCTGCCGATACCCAGTTTTTCCAGTTCCTCCACAGGAACACATTCCCTTTCCATATCCTCATACTGTTTTGTCAGCCTGTTTTTCAGAGCTCTTATCGGATGCCCGGTGCTGCGGCCGGAAACCGTGGTATCACGGTCCTTGGCCTTAACGATCATCTTTTTGATATTGTCATGTATTTCACACTCACTGGCACACATGAACCTGGTCCCTATCTGCACCCCGGATGCTCCAAGGGCCAGCGCAGCCACCAGCCCCCTGCCGTCGGCTATGCCCCCAGCGGCGATGACGGGGATATTTACTCCATTAACAACCTGCGGCACCAGGGCCATGGTGGTAAGTTCGCCTATATGTCCGCCCGATTCCATGCCCTCTGCAACCACCGCATCCACCCCGGCTTTTTCCAGCCTTTGGGCCAGGGCCACCGATGGAATGACCGGGATTACTTTCGTTCCGATTTCCTTCAACTGCGGTATATATTTAGCCGGATTGCCGGCGCCGGTTGTAATCACCGGAACCCTCTCTTTTAAAATTACCTGCATGACATCCTCTACATGAGGTGACATCATCATCACGTTAACACCAAAGGGTTTTGATGTCATTTCCCTTGTCTTGTTAATCTGGTCCCTTACCCACTGAGCGTCATTATGTCCTGAGCCTATAATCCCCAAACCTCCTGCCTCTGACACAGCAGCTGCCAGCTTTGCCGTGGAAACCCAAGCCATACCGCCCTGTAAAATGGGGTATTCTATACCCAGCAAATCGCATAAAGGTGTCTTGATCATCTGAACCCTCCCATAGTTTAAGAATTATATTATACTGCCCACCTAATAACACTTGCTCCCCAGGTCAGCCCGGCGCCGAAACCTACCAAGACCACATGATCACCTTTTTTGATCCTGCCTTCGGTCAGGGCCTCATGTAAAGCCACCGGAATCGAGGCGGCCGATGTATTACCATATTTATGGACATTTATAAATACTTTGTCCATCGGCAGATCCAAACGCCTGGCGGCTGCCTCAATTATTCTTATATTAGCCTGATGTGGGATTAACCAATCGACATCCTTTTTATCCAGCCCGGCTTTATTCAGGGCAGTTAAGGCGGCTTCAGCCATGATTTTGACGGCAAATTTCATGACATTGCTGCCTGCCATGTATATAAATCTTCCTTCGTTTTGACAATTCTCAACTGTCACCGGATTTCTGGAACCGCCAATGTCAAGTTTCAGCAGATCGCCACCCGACCCGTCGGCTCCAAGCTCCACCGACAGGATGCCATATCCCTTTTCAACAGGCTGCAGTACGGCGGCGCCGGCAGCATCACCGAAAAGCACACAGGTACCTCTATCCTTCCAGTTGATAATCCTGGACAGGGTCTCTGCGCCGACGACCAGGACATTTTTGTACATACCTGTTTTAATAAACTGGCTGGCTATCCCGAGACCGTAAACAAATCCCGAACAGCCGGCAGAAATATCGAGCGCCGGAGGCTTTCCTGCACCCAATCTCTCCTGCACCAGGCAGGCAGTAGCCGGAAAGGACATATCAGGAGTTACGGTGGCCACCAGGATTAAATCAATATCCTTGGGTTCGACGCCTGCATTCTTCAGGGCCATCCTGGCTGCTTCACTTGCCATATCGGAAGTGGCCGTGTCCTCGTTGGCAATCCGGCGTTCACTGATCCCGGTCCTTGTCCGTATCCACTCATCATTGGTATCCACTATTTTTTCCAGGTCAGAGTTGGTTAATATTCGCTCAGGCAGGTAAACACCCGTTCCAACAATGCCTGCTGAAACGGCATTATCTGTGGTCACCCGCATCATCTCCATTCATTGTTTCGCAGATACTTTCCTTAATGGATTTCACCACGTTCTTTTCCACACATTCTTTGGCCATCCTGATGGCATTGGTTATAGCCCTGGCATGGGAACTCCCATGGCAGATGATGAATACACCATTAACGCCCAGCAGTGGAGCTCCTCCATATTCTGCATAATCTATGCGTTTTCGCAGCCCCTTGGCCTGCGAAAAAACCAGGGCTGCCCCGATTTTCACAAATATGTTTTTCATCAGTTCCTCTTTGAACATAGCCATTAGGTCCCTGGCCAGACCTTCGCCGAATTTGAGGACCACATTGCCCACAAAACCGTCGCATACCACGACATCCGCCGCACCACATGTAATATCCCTTCCCTCAATATTGCCAATAAAATTGAGGTTGCTTTCTTTAATTAGCTTAAATGCCTCCAGGTAGAGGGGGTTCCCCTTGGTCTCCTCCTCTCCTATATTTAACAAGCCTACCCGGGGATTAGCAACTCCGAGTATTTTATTGGAATAGATGCTGCCCATTACCGCAAACTGATGCAGGTTCTGGGGGTCGGACTCAGCATTGGCGCCTACGTCAAGCAGAAGAGTAATTCCCTTAACGGTAGGAAGAATCTGGGCAATCGCCGGTCTGTGAATTCCCTTAATCCGGCCGAAGCCCAGCAGGGCAGAACCCATGGCTGCCCCGGTATTGCCAGCGGATACGATGGCGTCTCCGCGGCCTTGCTTAACCAGTTTTGTGCCAACAACTACAGATGAATCCTTTTTTTTCCGGAGTGCCGTCGCAGGCGGTTCTCCCATCTCAATAACCTCACCGGCATGTACTACACTCACAGAAAATCCCTGTGTATCGTAACCGGCCAGTTCGTTTTTGACTTTTTGCTCGTCACCAACAAGGATAATCTCAATGCCGTACTGTTTTGCAGCATCCACTGCCCCTCTTACTATTTCTATAGGGGCATAGTCCCCGCCCATGGCATCAACTACGATTTTCACCCATTAACCTCCCTGCGGTCCACGGCAAAAACCCTGAATTCGCCCTGGAAAACTACTTCGTTATCGGACCTTGAAGTAACAGAAATATTATATTTATTACCATTTTTGCTGTTAATAACCGCCTTGGCCACGATTTTTTCGCCAAGCTTTACCGGCCTGAGAAACGAAACCTTGGCCAGTCCGGTAAGGGCGACCTCTGCATCTATCAGGGCTACGGCCAGAGAATTGGCCTGAGCAAACAGGATATGACCCCTGGCGATACCGTTTTTTTGGAAAACCATATCATCGGTTACTTCCACCAGAGACAGCCCTGCGTGCTCCAGTTCCAGGTCCAGCAGCTGACCGATTATTTCCTGTCCGGCCAGGGATTTAACCTGGGAATATGATGCCTCGGCATATTTTTTTAATCGCTCCCGCAATTCCGGAATACCCAGTTCTAACCGGTCAAGCCTGATGGTCTGTACGCTGACCCCAAACTCCCCGGCCAGTTCTTCATCTGTGACAAAAGGGTTGTCATCGATATAATCGCTGAGTTCCTTCAGCCGTAACGGTTTTGGAAGCGTCGTATTAGCCATCCTGCTGCACTCCCGCCATTGATTAGTACCTGGTACTAATTCTAGTATATTATACCAGCTTTTAAATTGCAAGAACAAAGAAAATCGAAACACGGGAACGTATGTGAGTATTAATCGATTTAAAGTTGTCAGTAAAAAAAGCCTAACGATTATTGTCTCGTTAGACCTTTTACATTCTTTCTACAACCAACGGTCACTAGGCACTAGCCACTAGCCACTACTTCGCCGCAGCAATGACTTCTTTATCTTTGTAATAACCGCATCCGGGACAAACCTTGTGCGGCATCTTGGGCTCATGGCACTGCGGGCAGGCAATGAAAGCAGGTGCGTCTATCTTCTGCTGAGCTCTGCGCATTGCATTTTTCGTTTTGGACCGCCTTCTCTTTGGAACACCCATGATTAAACACCTCCTTTATAATACTCTATAAAAATAAGACTTTATTGTTCAAAAAACTTTTTTAATACACCCATCCGGGGATCGATATCATTTTTCTCGCATTGGCACTTGTTATTATTCAGGTTAATACCGCAGGTGGCACATAATCCCTGGCAGTTTTCGCTGCAGATGGATTTCATGGGGATCCCCAGCAGTATACTTTCCGTGATAATATCGTCAAGTTTAATCCTGTTGGTTTCAAAAACGTGAAATTCATCCGTGTTTTGACCCTCTTCAGCCACCGCAGCCAGGTCCGAAACATGGCAGAATTCTTCATCGAATTCATAATCGAAGCGGAAAGGATATGTTTCCAGACACCTGCAGCAGGCCAGTTCGGTATCTCCGGTGATGTGACCGCTGAACACAAGCAGCTTGCCGGTATTTCTTATATCCAGAGAAATCTTGAGCGGCTTCTCTATATTGACTTCGTCATTTTCTATGGTTAATGGCGGAACTTGTTCTTCCATGTCAAAGTGAAACGTCCGCCCCGGAGACATCCTTATCTCCGTAACATCTATGAACATCTAACTCACCTCATTATATCACAACAAGTATTATACTCATTTTATTTTTGTTTTGTCAAGGAAAAGGTGGATGAAATTTCTTGCCACCATGGTTTTCTTGGATTATGATGGAAATAATATATTTGATCTTTACTGGCCACTGGTCACTGGCCACTGGCCACTTAATAGAGTCTTTACCCCCGGAGGTTATATGAACGTCGTAGGTATTATTACAGAACATAACCCGTATCATAACGGACATCTTTACCACGTGGACATGGCCCGTGAGGTATGTGGCGCAGATTACGTGATATCTGTCATGAGCGGGCATTTTCTGCAAAGGGGTGAACCGGCCCTCTTTAATAAATGGGCCAGGGCCAAAATGGCCATTCTGGGTGGGGTGGATATCGTCATAGAACTACCGACGGCTTACTCTGTGCGCAGTGCCAGCGCTTTTGCCATGGGGTCTGTGGCCCTTCTTAATGCCACCGGTGTAGTAACTCATATCTGTTTCGGCAGCGAATCCGGCAGCCTGGATGAACTCCTGCCGTCGGCCCGTATCCTGGCCGACGAGCCCCGGGAATTCAAAATTCTGTTGGCCGAATACCTTGGCGCCGGCTTATCTTACCCGGTCGCCCGGGCCCGGGCCATCACCCGCCTCATGGGGGGTTCCGGCTGCAATTCTGCAGACATCCATAGCAGTCCCAATAATATTCTTGGTATAGAATACCTCCGCTCGCTGATTTTACTCAAAAGCAGTATTAAACCGGTAACAATCAGAAGGTTTTCCGCAGGTTACCATGACCGCAGCATGGACGGCCGCTCAGCCATTGCCAGCGCTACCAGCATACGGGACGAACTGCAGGTCTGCGGGCGCCTCACGGAGGACATCAGGAGGGTAGTACCTGAATCAACGTTTACAATAATGCATGAGGAAACAGGCAAAGGACATGGGCCAGTATTTCTCAAGGATTGCGCCAAAATATTGTTTTACCTGCTGCGCACCATGCCTGTAGAGAAGGTGGCCGGCCTTTTGGATGTGGGTGAAGGCCTGGAAAACCGGATCTGCGAGGTTTCACGGTCGGCCGGGTCTGTCATGGAACTCATTGCAGGGGTAAAAACAAAACGGTATACATGGACCCGGATTCAGCGAATTCTATGTTATATATTACTCGGCTATACAAAAGAACAGGCCGAGGTTTTTGACCGCTCCGGTCCACTCTATATCAGAGTTCTTGGCCTCTCCCCCAAAGGCCGGGAACTATTGAAGAAAATCAAGAAAAATGCGGTCATCCCCGCAATAACACGAACGGTTCCCTATTTGGCCAGAAACGATGAAATGTCTGGCATGCTGCAGTTCGATGTCAGGGCAACCGATCTTTATACGCTGCTCTGCCCCGCAGTTAAAATCTTGCCCCGGGGCCTGGACTGCAAAATCATGCCTTTCATATCCGGCCTAAAACCGTAACTGGTAGATGTTCTATTAAACTTGCTCCCCCTATATACATGTACTAATGCCTCATCAGGTAACGTTGACCTTGTTTTATATGGGATTTGCGGGGGAATGGTATAAACGCTCGTGACCGATGCTCCGCTGCGTAGTCCTGCTAATACTCATCCTGTGGATAAAGGTCTGTTCCGCATATTTCAGTAGCAGTATCAGGAGCGGCCAGCCCTTTATCCACAGGCGTTCGTATAAGCAGGACTACCTTGCTACGCAATGTCACTCGCTTATTATACCATTCCCCCGCGAAACGGTAAAAAACAAGGTCAACGATACCTGAAGGGGTACCAGCTGTACAGATAAAGGGGGTGTTTTTATAGGATTCCCCAGGTTTAAAAATAGAATAACACCAACCCGGTTTATCGTTCCCGGAGTTATAATTTTTGTTATCTGCATGGTATCATTTCCAACCGAAGTATTTCAGGCATCCAAGGCCGGTGTAAGCGCATGGTGGACTATAGTGTTTCCGGCCCTCCTGCCGTTTTTTATAAGCTCTGAACTCCTGATGGGCTATGGAGTAATTCAGTTTATGGGAGTGATCCTGGAACCGATCATGAGGCCTCTTTTCAACCTGCCCGGTGTCAGTTCCTTTGTTATGGCTGTGGGTTATACGTCAGGTTTTCCCATCAGCGCATCTCTGGCGGCCCGCCTCAGAAAAGAAAAACTCTGCACCAGGCTCGAAGCCGAACGCCTGATGTGCTTCACCAATAACGCTTCTCCCCTCTTTATGCTGGTGGCAGTCGGTGCGGGCATGTTTTACAATGCCCGGCTGGGAGTGCTGATCGCCCTGTGTCATTATGCTGCCAATCTCCTGCTGGGACTGCTGCTGAGGTTTTATGGCAGGGACGACCCCAAATGCGTAACCCGGATTGTTGAACGCGGCCACCTCTTCCAAAAAGCGCTCCGGGAGATGAAAAAGGCCCACCGGGCTAATGCGCGGCCTTTCGGCAGGATGCTGGGCGACGCCATAACCTCCTCTGTCAACAAACTTCTCGTTATCGGGGGTTTCGTCATTGTCTTCTCCATCATCATAAAGTTATCAGTATTGACCGGAATCATGTCAATTATTACTAAAGCCATGAGTCTGGTCACTATGCCTCTTGGATTTACGGGATCTGCAGTTAATTCCATTGGTTACGGGTTTTTTGAAATAACCCTGGGGGCCAAAGCCGCCGCTGAAGCTGCCGCACCCTTGATTCAGAGACTAATTGCAGCCGGCATTATCCTCGGCTGGAGCGGTGTTTCCGTTTTGGCCCAAGTTTCTGCCATGATCAGCGAAACTGACCTTAAAATGGGCCTGTTCATTTTTTGTCGGCTGCTGCATGCTGTTTTTGCCGGACTGTTCTCTTACCTTTTGCTGCAGAACCATTGGGTGACGGCCTGGTTAGCAAAACCGGCCGGAACAAACATGACTGTACAGACCCTTTCATTACCGTGGTTTACTTCACTCTTTTATTTCGCCCGTCTGTGCGCCTATTCAATCCTTGCATGGACTCTCGTGGCGGTAATCGTTTATATTGTCCGTTCATTATCCGTCATACGTTTCCGGGTATAATAAAACACACGATAGGAAAAACCTCCCGTGTGTTTTATTGACTCTATACTTTATCCCAACCGGCAGCCGGTAAGAAATATCACATAGCGCCTGTCTCTATTTAGCCGCGGCAGCTATCCGTTCTGCCTGGCCGGCAGGAGGAGTGCGGAGTTCTTCCCGGGCTGACTTGACCTGAGCGAGTACTTTCTTTAGAGTCTCTTCGCTGCTATTAAGCAAATCATCGGCGAACTGGTAGGCGCCAACCCTGATTTCCCGGGACAGGTTCTTGGCCTGTTCAACAACCTCAGTGGCCTGCTGGCGGGCCTGCTTGACCAGTTCGTTTTCACCGGTCATCCGGCTTAACTCTTCTTTGGCCTCACCGAGTATCCGTTTGGCCTCCTGCCTGGCATCCTCCAGAATTTTTTCCCTTTCCTGGGCAATACTCTTGGCCTGCCTCATTTCCTCAGGCAGAGCTGTCCTGATATGGTCAACCATATCTAGGATAAGTTCGTCGTCAACCAGGATTTTGCCGACCAGCGGAACCTTGGTGCTCTCCTCAACAATTTCTTCCAGCTCGTTTAAGACATCCAGGATATCCATGTTATTCCTCCCACAACTAAGTTTTTATCGTGGTTTTTAAAAACCAAACCTATCCCGCAGTTTTTTTTCAACCACTGCCGGAACGAATCCTCCTATGCATCCGCCGTATGAGGCTACTTCCTTGACAACGCTTGAGCTGAGAAATGACCACTCGGCCTGAGCCATCATAAATACCGTCTCAACATGAGGCTGCAGTTTTTTATTGGTGAGCGCCATCTGAAATTCGTTTTCAAAATCGGATATGGCCCGGAGCCCGCGGACAATGGCCCGGGCTTGTTTATCGGCGGCATAATTGACGGTAAGTCCTGTGAAACTGTCGATTGTGACGTTGCTGTAAGGTTTAATCGCTTCGCTGAGCATTTGCACTCTTTCTTCCAGGGTGAAGAGTGGATTTTTACCGGAATTAATCGATACAGCCACTATCAGTTGGTCAAACAGCAAGGCTGCTCGTTCAATTATATCCAGATGTCCATTGGAAACCGGGTCAAAGCTCCCGGGATAAATAGCAAGTTTCATGCAATTCACCCTTCCTGAAAAAACGTTGTTACGATTCCTGGTAAAATGAAAATACTGTATCCCCGTACTTCTCCTGCCGAAACAATTTTAGATGTCCGGCTTCCTCCGGCAGTAAATCTAACTTACTACTTTCAGTAATCACCAAGCCGCCTGCAGCAACTAAACCGCCGTTGCTGACTTTGACCAAACTGGTCTGGGCAAGATTTTTAAGATAGGGGGGATCCATAAAAATAATGTTGTAATTTTGTCCTGCCGCCGATAACAAATCGACAGCCCTATCAACCTCCCGGCTAAGAACCTCGGCTTGTCCGCCGAATCCCGTCAGGGCGAGGTTTTCCTTTATAATTTTGACTACCTGCGGATTACTCTCAACAAAAACTGCTTCCCTGGCGCCTCTGCTTAAAGCTTCGATACCGATAGCGCCCGTCCCTGCAAATAAATCCAGAAATTTTGCTTCTCTTACCTGGCCCCCGATTATGTTAAATAGGGCTTCTTTGGCCCGGTCGGTAGTGGGCCTTGTGCCCATGCCTTTGGGAGCCTTCAGCTTGCGTCCCTTGGATAAACCGGTTATTACCCGCAACCGCTTTCATCACCTCTTAAATCGCAGTTGGAAATATTAACATAATAGATTATAACATAAATTATTTTAAAAATCGATGCATAATCCCTCTAAATATGTTTACAATAATTTCTGAACCGTTGTTACAAATTACATATTTGTAACCATGGAGGAAGGAGTGTTGGTTTATAACCCTCCCCCATTTTGATTTCTTCCTCTCGGTTCTCCTCTCCCTCCGCCGGTTAGTGCCGGCGGTAATTTTTTATACTGTAGGAAAAAACATGACCTTAAATTACAAACCGCACCCTTTGACTTTAACGGGTGCGGTTTGTAATTCGTTTTTGCTTATTTTGCCCAACCATATGCTGTTTTACCAGCTTAGCGTATACCGATTAAGACATTCTGGAAATAAACCTTTTCATAATGCGGTTGGCAGTCATATTGATTATAAATATAGTGATTATAAGAACAGTCGCTGTAGCAAATGCCTTCTCAATAGCCGGCTTGGTGCCAACTTCGAGAGCAACAAGGTAAAGATGCATTGACATGGTGCGCGCGGGGTCAAAGATGCTATGCGGCATCCTCATGGAGCCGCCGAGGGTCAGCATGAGGGCTGCCGTTTCACCTATTACTCTGCCTATCGAAAGAATGATTCCTGTTATGATACCAGGTAGAGCGGTGGGCAGCACAACCTTTACAATGGTCTGCCACTTGGTGGCCCCCAGGGCCAGACTGCCTTCACGGTAGGATACAGGTACGGTTTTGATGGCCTCTTCGGACGTCCTAACCATCGTGGGCAGGATCATGGTAGCCCCGGTCAGTGCTCCTGAAACCAAAGACCATCCATGGGTTATTGGTTCAAGAAGTATGACAAAAAATGCAAAACCGAAGAGACCGAATACTATTGAAGGTATCCCGGCCAGGGCTTCGGTGCCGAACCTGATTATCCGCGTAATTTTTCCTTCCCTGGTGTATTCGGTCAGGTAAAGAGCAGCCCCAACCCCAATTGGTGTTGCTATAACCAGTGTCAGCAGGGTGAAGTAAACTGTGCTGACAATAATGGAGAATATGCCTCCCTCAGCCCCCATTTTTTTGGGCTTGCCAGTCAAAAATTCTATATCTACGTGACGGAGTCCTTCTATCATAACATAACCTATAACCAAAACCAATACAGCTACAGTAGTAAAACCCGCGACCCAAAACAGCGTCTTGGCTATTTTTTGACTGGTCTTCACTGACATCATGACCGGCTCACTCCTTTCCTGGCAATGACGGTGGCCATGGTATTCAGCAGCATGATTATAATGAACAGGACGATGCCTGTGGCGAAGAGTGCTTTGACATGGTCACCGGCGGCATATCCCATCTCTATGGCTATATTGCCTGTAAGGGTGCGGACCGGCGCAAAAATTGATTTGGGAACGGCGGCGGTATTACCGGCAACCATTATAACAGCCATGGTCTCACCTAGCGCTCGCCCCATCCCCAATACAACGGCAGCAATAATTCCGGAGCTGGCGGCCGGTATCAACACCTTATATATTGTCTGCCAATTAGTGGCCCCCAGGGCCAGGGATGCTTCCTTGTATTCATGTGGGACAGACCTTACGGCGTCCTCAGATATATTGATCACAGTGGGGAGAATCATAATGGCCAAAATGATCGATGCCGACAGGACGCTGTAACCACGCTGGTATTCGGGCTTTAAAAGGCCCGCCAGGTATGTTCTTTCGATATGCATGATGATATCGTTGACAATAACCATACCAAAAAGGCCGTATACCACCGAGGGTATTCCGGCCAGGAGTTCAACGGCCGGTCTGACTATTTTACTGACCTTGGGCGGCGCTAATTCAGCGAGGAAAACAGCAGTGGCAACCCCCAGCGGAACACCCAGCACCATTGCGCCAAAAGTAACAGCAAATGTACCGACTATCATGGGAAATATTCCAAAAACTTTGGAAGTCGGCGCCCATTCTGTACCAAAGAGAAACTTTATCGGTCCGACTTTGGATATTATAGGCCAACCTTCTTTTAATATGAATCCACCGATTAAAACAATTGTAATAACAGAAACAAAGGCGCTGATAAGTAATATTTTTTCGTAAACCTTTTCTTTGGCCTTATAATTCATTTTATCATCTCCAAACAGGTATGGGGTGGACATGGTCCACCCTTTTTGCCCGTATTGCAGTATTAATTATGCCATAAATCAGGTTGAGTCAGGGACTATTTGACTTTGACATACTTTTCGGATACGATTTTTTGGCCTTCTTCACCGAGAACAAAATCGATAAATGCCTTGGTTGCCGTGTCGGGTTCGCCTTTGGTCAGGAAGAGGAACGGTCTGGAAATCTTGTAGGAACCGTCGAGTATTGTAGTCTCGCTCGGAGTTATATCGTCTACCTTTAAAGCTTTCACATTGCTGTCAACAGATCCGGCGGATATAAAGCCTATGGCATTGGGGTCGTTGGATACTGCAGTTTTAATAGCGCCGGTGGAATTTTGTACTACGGCGTTGGCAATGAACTTGCCGCCTTTTAGAACGATCTCTTCAAATGCTCCTCTGGTGCCGGATCCTTCTTCACGTACCACTACGGTAATGGCGCCCTTCTTGCCGCCAACTTCACTCCAGTCTTTGACTTCACCGTTAAATATGTTCTTAACCTGCTCAAGTGTTAGATTATCTGCCTGGTTGGCAGAATTAACGATAACTGCGATACCGTCTTTGGCGATAACGGTTTCGGTTAGTCCATAACCTTTTTCTTCATCTTTCAGATTCCTTGAAGAGGTACCAATCTGTGCCGTACCCTGATTAGCAGACTCAACACCTGCGCTGGAACCGCCGCCCTGTACGCTAACAGTAATATCAGGGTTTTTTTCCATAAACTTGTCAGCCAAATCATCTACCAGAGGCTGTACTGATGTTGAACCTGCCACTTTTACGGTGCCGCTTGGTTTATTGGATCCTGTTTTATCGGCAGCATTTTCCGATTTGCCGCATCCGATAACCGCTACCATGGCCACCAGCGTAAATACAAGCAGAACGGCCAGTTTTGACTTTTTGAAAGTCAGCATCTTGGTGATTCTCCTCCTTTAATATACTTTTATGGTTGTTTGACCTACCACTAATGATTATAGGGTATCAATGTAAAGATGCAATTGATATAATGTTAAGGTTGTGTTAAATATTGTTAAGTATATTTTATTCTGTTGTTAAAAGGCCCGCCTTTAAAAAGGCGAGCCAGTATTATTTGGTAAATCTGTCGGCAACCTTTGAAGCCCCGTAAGAATAAGGCTTAACTTTTGCCATAAATCCACTCATATTTATCATGTTCACAACCTGTTGAATGAGTTCCCTGGTTCTTCCTTTTTCACCGATATCAACGTGTATCTCTATTGTCAGTTCGGGATGCATATTAGCGAGATACTCGATTATTTTTCCGGCCATCTCCAGGCTTCTGGAGGCTTCTTCAAAAATCCTGTGCCTTAGAGTTAAGGGTGTCTTGTGAAAGGAACGGCGATAATAAAACTTGGCGCCCTTCCCCTCACGGTGGATTATAACAGCCGTCACGAAACATGTTTCGCGCCCGGGTTGTGAATCTGTTCCGATAATGAGCCTGTAACTGTCTTTTGGGTATTTCTTCACGAATTCCAGGATATCATTGCACATTTCGACAATATCCATGGTACCCTTTGTCGGACTCGTAAATTTCATATATACCACCCCTTATTTCTATTATAACAGATGTCTATTAACATGGACATTCTAAATTATTGACAATCTTTTACATATTTCTTATATTCCCATTTTATGCAGGAAATAATGTAAAAAACCGGCTGTACTTGTCTGTGCCCTGGTTAACAGTATAGAGGTGGCTTTATGGTAATTATCTAAGGTTGCCCCCGCCCGCACAAGATGATAGTGCCTGGCGGCAATGGAGGCATTTTTTCTGACCCATTCACCCGGTGTGTCGCCCAACCCATATTCTCCTCCGCGCTCTATTCTATATGTTTCGCGGTTTTCTCCCGCCCAGCTTTCATATTCGTGGTGACCGTCAAAAATCATGCCCATGGCATGGTGGGGGACACAAAGATCCTGGATTAAATGGACTGCCGCGCCAATATAGAAAAACGCCTTGTCACAATCGACTGTTTTCCAGTGGTTAATCGCTTTATTCCAGAACATATTGCACTCGTTGGCTGCATCCGTCCACCCGAAGAGCCCCTTCAGCGTGCGCGGATTATAGAAATGGGACATATTTTTAAAGTTCTCGTCCGCCCATGATACGCCCTGATCCAGATAATCTAAAAACTCGTCCACAATGTCAGCATATTTTTTATAACCGTCTTTAAAGAGTATTACCCTGGCCTGGCGGTTAATCATGAAATGAGTTACCACCGGGTTCTGCAGCAGCCTTTGAGCCGGTCCCGCCGCCGCCAGGATAACCTTGGCGGCCGATATGTATGATGGAGTTTTATCAACATATACATCCACGGTAACCACCTCTTTCTTTTTTTTAATTTTAAACCAGCTACGTAAAAAGCCAATTAATAATCATAGAATAAACAGTAAATTTTCTTTTATATTTTGTCGGAAAATGCCGGGAAACGAAGTAAAAGGAACCTCACAGGTCCCTGTCCTTATTGTTCCCACATCAACCTAAAATATGAAACTTCGGCTGTGTTTCTTTACTTTTTTTATCTCTTATAATATTATAGTAAGGTAGATTTCCACATTCTTCGCCATTTAACGGAGGTTACACGTTGGGCTGCCTTGAAAACCAGCGCATTATCTGCATATCATCCGTCGACTGGGATCCGCTTTGGACCCGCAAGCAGCAAGTTATGTCCCGGCTCCCGGAATCGAATGTGATTCTGTATGTGGAACCCCCCATTACTCTACTTTCACCGTTTAAAGACCCCAAAATGTGGTTCAAGTGGGGCGTATGGCTGAAGGGAATCCGCCGTCTTAACGGAAACATTTACCTGTATTCACCTCCTGTTATTCTTCCCTTCGGGAACAAATACCGGTTCATTAACCGTCTTAATCAGTGGTGGCTCGGTCGATCTATAAAAAAAGCCGCATCCCGTCTTAAAATGGATAATCCCATAATATGGACTTACATGCCCAGTTCCGCTGACCTGATCAGGCATTTTGACAGACGCAGGTTTCTTGTCTATGACTGCGTTGACGAACATTCAGAATATACAGGGATTATGGATAAGTCAGTAATGATTAATATGGAACGGGATTTAATGAGGGAATGCGATATCGTTTTTGTGACGGCCCCGGGACTTTATGAATCTAAAAAAGACTACGCCCGTGTTATCTATTTTCTGCCCAACGCAGCAAATGTATCCCACTTTATGCAGGCCCAGGACCCAGTCACCGAAATACCCGGGGACATAGCGTCCGTACCGCACCCGGTCATAGGCTTTGTAGGTGTAATCCAGGACTGGATCGACCTGGACCTGATCAGAGCGGCAGCTGTCGCCCATCCGGAATGGTCATTTGCCATGATCGGCCCTGTCGGGCCAGGTATTGACGTATCCTCATTGAAGAGCCTGCCAAATGTTTATTTTCTAGGACGCAAGGACCTGCAGACCCTGCCTGGTTACATAAAGGCTTTTGATGTCTGCATCAATCCTTTTAAAATTAACGAACTCACCGACAAGGTGAGTCCTCTCAAGTTTTATGAGTACCTGGCTGCCGGGAAACCAATAGTATCGGTAAGTATGCCCGGTGTTAATGACTTTGCCGATGTGGTGGAAATCTCCCATGATATTGATGGGTTTATTGCCGGGATTGAAACTGCCCTTACTGAAGAAACCCCTGATAAGCTCAAGGCGCGTTTACAGAGAGCCCGGGAGAACTCCTGGGAGAGCCGGGTGGAATTTATGGAGGCCAGGATTTGTGAAATATTGAACAACCCTATCGAATCTACTAACCAAAGGAGGAGCATTTAATTGAATGCTGAACTGAAACCGTCCGCAGTCAAAGTTGCCGTTTTTGGTCTCGGATTTGTCGGCCTGCCCCTGGCTTTAAGTTATGCCCTCAGGGGATGCCGTGTTATCGGAGTCGATATCGACCAAAACCTGATTAACGAACTTAACAATGGAATAACCCACCACCTGGAAAAGTTCCACGATACACCGATCCAGGAAGTGCTTGCCGAGCAGCTCAAAAACGGGCGGTTCAGCGCCACCGCCAACGGCAGAGAAGCTCTGGCCGAATGCACTTATCATATTATGACCGTGGGAATTCCGGTTACCGATAAAGGTCATGACTTCAGCCATATTGAATCCTGTTCACGAACAATTGCTGCAGGACTCAAGGAAGACGATCTCGTCCTGGTCCGCAGTACTATGGTTCCGGGCATGACCAGGAATTTTGTGCTGCCTATCCTTGAAGGAAGCGGGCTTAAGGCCGGTGAAGATTTTTATCTGGCTTACTCATCCGAACGCATCGCGGAAGGTAAGGCTTTTGATGAATTTGAGAATATGCCAACATTGATCAGCGGGATCAATGCCATCAGCGCGGAGAAAGTCCGTCAGCTTATGAGTATTATCACCAGGGCCGAACTGCATGTTGCCAGTTCCATCGAGGTGGTGGAAACAGCGAAGGTTATGGAAAACATATCCCGTGATGTCAATATAGCTATGGTCAATGAATATGCCCGGTTTTGCGAGGCCTTGGGCATTGATATATTTGAAGTCATAAAACTGGCCAACACCCACAAAAGGGTTAAACTTCTCACTCCCGGTCCCGGCGTCGGCGGCTATTGTATCCCCAACGCTCTGCACTACCTGGCTCCCAAGGCAGACGAACTGGATGTACCGTTAAGGCTGCTGCGGACTGCCAGGAGAATTAACGAGGATGTGCCGGCCTTTGTGGTCAGCCTCGTCACCAAGAACCTGCCTGTACCGGCCAAAGACGCCAAGGTAGCTGTTCTCGGTATGGCCATGAAGGATTATTCCAGTGATGACAGGCTGAGTCCTGCGCTGGAGGTGATCAAACTGATGCAGTTGTCAGGTATTACTGTGGCCGCTTTCGACCCGGCCGTTCCCACAAAGTATGATTATAAAGTTGATTCTCTTGAGGAAGCGGTGAAGGACGCTCATGCCATACTGGTGCTGGCCAGACAGAACAGTATAGGCTATACCAATTACAAGCTCTTCAGCAGTCTGATGAGCAAGGCAGGCCCCCCTGTAATCGTGGATACCAAGAATCTGTACAACCGAATAGAAGTGGAAGAACACGGTTTTATCTTTGCTGCAATTTAAATAGAAATACTTTATTTACAGGGGCTGTCTTACAGGCAGCCTCATTTATTTTTAAATTAGGTATAGATAGGATACCTGTAATTAAAACTAAGGAGACCCGATTTGGTGCATAAAAATTTTGGTTTTGGATAAGTTATTTTCATATAAAACCAAAAATATGTAGGCGGTGATAAATTGTCAAAGGGAGAACTTTTCAGGAAAATGGGTATTGTAATTGACATGGCTATGGAAGCTCATGACCTGGCCAGGGGTGACGCCGGTCGGGAGATTCCGGGTGTCCAGCAGGAACAGCAAGACTTTGAACATGCCAAGGTTACCGTGATTCGCGTTATGGATCCGAATGCAGCAAGAATGATGGGTAAACCGGTCGGTACATATATTACCATCGATGCACCGGAAATCAGGGTCAACAATCGGCAGGTCCATAATGAAATTGCTGAAGTTCTGGCAAAACAGCTCAGCACTTTGCTGAAAATAGGTCCGGAAGCCAGTGTTCTCATTGTTGGACTTGGTAACTGGAACGCGACGCCTGATGCCCTGGGTCCCCGGGTTGTCAATTATACCCTGGTTACCAGGCACCTAAAAAAATACGCTCCCCAGGATTTAAGCGGCGGCCTCAGGACAGTCAGCGCGCTGGCTCCAGGGGTTCTCGGCATCACAGGCATTGAAACAGCAGAAATAATCAGGGGTGTTGTGGAAAAGACCAAACCGGATCTGATTATTGCCATTGATGCCCTGGCAGCCCAGAACACCGAGCGGATTGCGACTTCTATCCAGTTGGCCGATACGGGTATTTCGCCCGGATCAGGTCTGGGAAATCAGCGGATGGGAATTGACCAGCAGTCAATGGGCGTTCCGGTGATAGCCATAGGTGTGCCCACTGTCGTCAATGCGGCAGTAATCGCCCAGGGAGCCATTGAGCAGTTTCTGCAGCAGATGTCGGCAAATCCTCTCCTCGGTCAGGCTGCTAAAGGCCTCAATCCGATGATGCTGGAGCAGACGGTTAAAAATGTGCTGGGTCCCTATAGTACTAACTTAATGGTAACTCCCAAAGAGATTGACGAACTCATTCAATCAATAAGCCGGATTGTCTCCGGGGGAATTTCCATCGCCCTTCATCCGTCAGTGGACCCCGAGGAGTTCCATATGTACCTTCATTGATAAATATTGATTTTAAAAAGGCTCAGCTAGCCTACAATCAGTAAAATTTAAAAGGTAAGCGGGAAATTCCCGCTTACCTATTTATTAAAACTGGGCTTTTCCGGACAGGGACTGTTCATAAGCCTCGATCATTCTCTTAACCATTTGACCTCCGACGGCTCCACAGTCTCTGGACGGAATAAATCCCCAGTATCCACCCTGGATCTGATTGGTAACGCCTACCTGGGTAGCCATTTCATACTTAAACTGGTCCATGGCGTTACGTGCCTGAGGAACTACTAGTTGATTCCTGTTTTGTCCAGCACCCACTAAATTCCCTCCTTTAGTTTAATTCGGAATTTAGAATCCAAGGGTTCATCCGGGCTCACTTACTACCTTCCGGCCACGGAATTCTCATAAGCTTCGATCATTTTCTTAACCATTTGACCTCCGACAGCGCCGCAATCTCTTGAAGGAATGCTCCCCCAGTATCCACCTTGAATCTGACCGGTAACGCCTACTTGGTTAGCTATTTCATACTTGAATTGAGACATAGCTTGTGCAGCTTGGGGAACTACCAGTCTATTCGTTTTTTGTCCAGTACCCATTATTTTCACCTCCTCTCTGTGTATCCTGACTTTAGTTTGACTCATTATACCGAACTAATACTCTGTAATTATTGGCGAATTTAACACTATTTTTTTCTTGTAGTTTTTTATAATCAAGAGCAAATGTTAAACAGTATATACGGACATACTAATTTATGAATATTTCAGAATTGTTTTTAATACCATTTTTTTAACTGAGCAGCTAAAGGGTGTGTTTCGTTTGATATCATTGACCATAGATGATACGAAAATACAGGTTGAACCTGGCACCACGATTTTGGAAGCGGCCAAGAGCGTGGGGATTTATATACCGACTTTATGCTATATGAAGGAACTCAACGTTACAGGTGCATGCCGGGTATGCTTAGTGGAAGTTGAGGGCGCCAGGGCTCTTCAGCCGTCTTGTGCCATTCCGGCGGCTCAGGGTATGATAGTGCGGACCCACTCTCCCCGGGTAATCAAAGCCAGAAAGCTGGTGCTGGAATTATATTTGTCCAATCATCCCTTCGACTGTCTGACCTGTGTCAGAAATCAGGTTTGTGAGCTACAGTCCCTTGCCGAGCGGTACCATATCACAAACCTGGTGGCCATGGGAGACCGCAATGACCCTCCGAAAGACGACCAGTCCCCTGCCATGGTTCGTGAGCCGAGTAAGTGTGTGGTCTGCAGAAGGTGTGTCAGGGTATGTAAAGATGTCCAGGAAATCGGCATATACCAGATAGTTGAAAGAGGATTTGATGCAGTGGCATCTCCTGCATTCAAGAAAAGCCTGGCCGAAACGCCGTGTATATACTGTGGTCAGTGCCTGCTGCTCTGCCCCACAGCTGCCATACACGAAAGGGAGGACCAGGAAAAAGTCTGGGAAGCGTTGAATGATCCGCAAAAACACGTCATTATCCAGACCGCTCCATCAATCAGGGCCACTATCGGCGAGGCCTTCGGTATGCCTATAGGTTCTCTTGTCACAGGAAAAATGGTTGCTGCCGTAAGGCGCCTCGGTTTTAACAAGGTATTTGACGACTGCTTCGGGGCAGATATAGTTGTTATGGAAGAAGGTACCGAATTGATTCACCGGCTCAGGAACGGCGGCCCCCTGCCCCAGTTTACGTCTTGCTGTCCGGGATGGCTGAGGTTGTGCCTGCTCTTTTATCCCGAACTAATACCTCACATTTCCAGTGTCAAGTCACCCCAGCAGGTCTTCGGGGCCCTGGTTAAGACATATTACGCTCAGAAGGAAGGCCTCGACCCCGCATCCATTTTTAGTGTATCCGTGATGCCCTGTGTGGCCAAAAAATGGGAGGCAGTCCGGCAGGAGGGTACTCAGGCCAGCGGCCGCTGGGATGTCGACGTTGTCCTGACAACCAGGGAACTGGCCCATATGTTGAGGACTGCCGGAATCAATCTGGCCGAAATGCCTGATGAAGAATTCGACAACCCGATGGGATTTGCATCCGGAGCAGGTGTTATATTTGGCTCCGGGGGTGGTGTGCTTGAAGCCACCATGCGTACAGTTTATGAGAAACTCACAGGAAAGCCCCTGGAAAAGGTTCCTTTGAGGGAACTGATGTCCTTTGAAAAAGTACAGGAAGCGGAAATTGACGTCGGCGACCGGGTCATCAGGTGTGCTGTGGCCCGTACCACCGGGGAAGCCCGTCGACTTGTCGACAGGGTCAAAACCGGTGAGTTAAAATATGATTTCATTGAGATAATGGCCTGTCCGGGGGGATGTGTCGGGGGCGGAGGCCAGCCTGTGTACCCCGGCCTCGATACCTGGGACGGGCAGTTGGAACAGCGTTATAAAAGAGCGGAGGGGCTTTTTGAACAGGACCGGAGGAAAGAAGTTCGCAAGGCCCACGAAAACCCGTATATTAAAAAACTATACGATGAGTTCCTTGGCCACCCCTTGAGCGAGAGATCAAGGCAGCTGCTGCATACAACATATACGGAAATACCGCTGTATGATCTTAAGGGTTCGGCCAGCAGCATGGACTAAATAAAAGTACAACCTCAAAATAAAAAGGCTGTTTCACAGGATTTCGGAATCGAATTGAAAACCTTGTGAAACAGCCTTTTTATTTTTTCTTAATATTATTACAGCAATTCTTTGAGCCATATATTTACATCTGCATCGCTGGGCATGCGCCAGTCACCCCTGGGTGACAGGCTGATGGTACCGACCTTCGGCCCGTCGGGAAGGCAGGAACGTTTAAACTGCTGGCTGAAAAATCGCCGGTAAAATACCTGCAGCCATTTTTTGATTTCATTAAAATGGTATTTTTTTTCAAAGGCAATATCGGCCAGGAACAGAACTTTTTGCGGAGGCATACCAAATCTGATTGCATAATACAAAAAGAAATCATGTAGTTCATAAGGACCGACCACATCTTCCGTCTTCTGCCGGATTTTACCGGCCTCATCGGGGGGAAGCAGTTCGGGGCTGATTGGAGTATTCAGAATTTTACCCAGTACCTGCCCGGGTTTACCTTTCATCTCATTTTGCGCAATCCATTGCACCAGAAACCTGACCAGTGTTTTGGGGATACTGCTGTTGACGGCGTACATTGACATATGATCCCCGTTATAGGTGGCCCATCCCAGAGCCAGTTCCGAGAGGTCGCCTGTCCCTACCACCAGCCCATTAACCTGATTGGCAATATCCATCAGAATCTGGGTCCGTTCCCTGGCCTGGGCATTTTCAAAGGTAATATCGTGGTCTTCACGGGGATGGCCGATATCATCAAAATGCTGCAGGCATGCGGGTTCAATATCTATTTCCTTTACGGTAACTTTCAGGACTTTCATTAAATGCATGGCATTTTTATACGTTTCGTCCGTCGTCCCAAACCCGGGCATGGTTACCGCTACTATATTGGCGAGAGGGATACCCAGCACCTTAAACGTTTTCGCCGTTACCAGAAGAGCCAGGGTGGAATCCAAGCCACCGGAGACTCCTATCACCACACGCCGAAGTCCGGTATGTTCGATCCGTTTGGCCAGTCCAGCCACCTGAATGTTGAAAATTTCGGCACACCGTTCCGCCATGGTGAGTGAATTCTCTGGCACAAAAGGATATGCAGCCACACTTCTGGTGAAGTTCTTCTTATCAATATTAAATTTTCTCTTGTAATTAACTTCCACCGTTACATACCGGTTGGAATTAGCCTGGTTGGCATAATTTTCGGCAAAGGTTTTGGTGACCTGCCTCTCTGAAGCTATCCGGTCAACGTCAATTTCCGAATAAATCACCGTATTATCACGGTTAAACCTTTCCGCTGCCTGCAGGAGAACCCCGTTTTCGGCAATGATGCAGTCTCCGCCAAAAACCAGGTCGGTAGTCGACTCATGAACCCCGGACGAAGAATAGACATAACCGCATATACCCCTGGCACTCTGCTGGACCACCAACTGCCGCCTGTAATCGGATTTGCTTACAAGTTCATTGCTGGCCGAAAGATTGGCAATGAGTGTGGCCCCGTTTAAAGCCAGGTAAGAGCTTACGGGGATTACAGACCAAAGGTCTTCACATATTTCAATGCCAAGGGAAAATTTCATGTTCTCACAATGGAAAATCAGGTTTCCAAAAGGGACAGCCTGTCCTTGAAGCTTAATCTCATTTATATTTTTACTGATAGCCTGACCTGATGTAAACCACCTATTTTCGTAAAACTCCTTGTAGTTAGCCGGATACATTTTAGGTACTATACCCAGCAACTTCCCCCGCTGGATAGCGGCAGCGCAGTTATACAGCTTCTGTCCGACCTGCAGGGGCAGGCCCACGAGGGCCAAAACTTCGGTACTCCGGGTGGCTTTGATCAGTTCAAAAAGGCAGCCAGTCGACCTATCGAGAAGGATCTGCTGACCGAAGAGATCTCCGCAGGTGTAGCCCGTCAGGCAAAGCTCCGGAAAAACGACAACTGCCGTACCGCAGGCATCGGTTTCCCCAATGATCTTTTCGATCTGGGAGATATTATATTCCGGATTAGCCACCCTCATTTTCGGGGAACCCGCCGCCACTTTAACAAATCCATATGTTGCCATAAGTTCCCTCCCTCCAGGTTCTTAGTTTTATTAGCTAACTTAGTTTATTTATCGCAAATTCAGCTTATCTTAATATAATTATCGGTGCCTTCAAACTTCTGTTTTAATTTCTGCCGCAACCGCAGATGGCCCGGCTTATCTAACGCCGGATCTTCTTTTAAGAGTTTTAGCGCTACTTCCCTGGCAGCCAGGAGAACTTTAACGTCCCTGATAATATCTGCAATTTTAAGGTCCGGTATGCCGGACTGCCGCGTTCCGAAAAACTCTCCGGGGCCCCTCAGTTTAAGGTCCTCTTCGGCAATCACGAACCCGTCACACGTTGACTGCATTACATCCATGCGGGCCCGCCCCTCCTCCGTTGCAGGGTTGGCCGCCAGGATGCAGTATGACTGGTGGGCGCCCCGCCCTACCCTTCCTCGCAGCTGGTGCAGCTGTGCCAAACCGAAACGGTCGGCATCTTCTATAACAATTACAGTGGCGTTGGGCACATCAACACCAACTTCCACTACGGTGGTAGCCACCAGGATGTCTATGGCGCCGTTTTTGAATAGCCTCATCACGGTATCCTTTTCATCCTGTTTTAACCTCCCGTGCATCAGGCCTACTCTAAGTTCAGGAAATATTTGTTCCCGGAGCCGGGCGGCTAGTTCAACAGCCGCCTGGACATCGATTTTGTCAGACTCTTCTACCAGCGGACATACATAGTAAACCTGCCTGCCCCCCGAAACCTGTTCCCGGATAAATTTATAAACCTTTTTCCTGGCGGCATCGTTAATCCAATAGGTCCTGACGGGTCGGCGACCAGGTGGAAGCTGGTCAATTACTGAAATATCTAGGTCTCCGTAAACTGTAAGGGCCAGCGTTCGCGGAATGGGGGTAGCCGTCATGACCAGCACATCGGGATGCGACCCTTTTTCTTTAAGCTTGGCTCTCTGCTTCACACCAAACCTGTGCTGCTCGTCGGTGACAGCCAGGCCCAACCTCCTGAATTCCACCTCATCCTGGATAACGGCATGTGTTCCAACAACTATGTCTACCCGGCCCTCTTTTATATCCTCTATCACCTGCCGTTTCTCACTCCTGACCAGGCTGCCTGTAAGAAGGGCGACCTCTATGCCCAGGGGCTGCAGCAGTTCCCGTAGCCCATCAAAATGCTGGCCCGCCAGTATTTCGGTTGGGGCCATCATTGTACCCTGGTACCCGCTTTCGACAGTCTTAACCAGCGCTGCCGCGGCAATAATTGTTTTTCCTGAACCGACATCTCCCTGGACCAGGCGGTTCATTGGCTTGACTTCTTCCATATCATTATAAATCTCCTGCAGGACCCGTTTTTGAGCCCCCGTCAAAGGAAAAGGCAGTGTCTTCATAAGCCTGTCCGTCAGCGGCCCGGATTTTTTGTGCACAATCCCGGGCTCTGCTGATTCAACCGACTTGATCAATCCCACTCCAAGCTGGAGCAGAAATAATTCTTCAAATATAAACCTCCTTCTTGCTTCTTCCGCGACTTCCATCGATTCCGGAAAATGTACGGCCGAAAGGGCAACCGGAAGATTCAAGAACCCATATCTTTTCATGATTCCTTCAGGAAGAAATTCTTCCTCAGCTGCGACAAACCCGTCAACGGCATTTTTCATAATGGTGCGCAGGCCTCTGGTCGGCAAGCCTTCTGTGGCAGGATAGACCGGCACTATCCGGCCGGTATGGATCGGATCATCCTTGTCTAATGTTTCAAAATCGGTTACAGTTATCTGAATGCCCCCGAATTTCCTTTCAACCTTGCCGGTTACCAGCATCTCGGTCCCCGGTGGAATCTGCTTCTTGATATAAGGCTGATTGAACCAAACGGCATATCCCAATGATGTTCCATCATGCAATGCTGCTTTTGTAATTGTCAGTCCCCGCCTCGGTCTCAGGTCCTGACAACCGGCCACCCTGCCCATGACGGTTTCCGTCTCGCCGTCCCGGAGCTGGTGGAACTTTTTAAGCCGGCTCCTGTCTTCATACCTCCGGGGAAAATGGTAAAGCAATTCCTGCACTGTCTTTATACCCATTTTATTTAACAGCTTTAACCTCTTGGGCCCGATACTTTTTAGCAACCTGAGGTCGGAATGAAGCTCTTTTTCCAGGATAGCTGCTAGTCGTAAAAGTTTATTGACAAGGCTTTCACGGCCCGGCTTTTCATGCCCGGCATACTCCTTCATCAATAGTCTGAACTCATTAATTTCACGGTTACAAGCTGATAATTCCTTTTTAACATAATCATTGACCTTTTCCAGGGAGGTGACAACAAAAGCACTAAAACCGCCGAATACGGCGGCATTTTTATATCCCATCTTATTTTCAAGGGCTGCAGCCTTTTTTATCCTGCCGATAATCCCCAAAATTTCATTCATACCAAATGCACCAATCCAATTCTTGACTAGTATGGGCAGACTATTATCCCGATAAGCCCCGGGCCGGTATGGGACATGATTACCGGCCCCAATTCACTGATCAGGACCTCTTCACAGTTTATCTGCGACAGAATCTGGTCTTTGAGCCGCACCATACCTGAATAATCATTGCCGTAAACCAAAGCCATGCTGTAACGTTTGGAACTGTCAATCCTCTCCCGGATTACTTCAACTATTCTTTCGATAGCCCTATTCTTTCCCCTGACTTTCTCGAGAGGCACAATCTGTCCTTCCTCGTCTAAGGTAAGGATTGGTTTTATTTTAAGGATTGTTCCCAGAAGCGCGTGGGCTTTTCCTATGCGCCCGCCTTTTTCCAAATAATCCAGGGTATCTACCAGGAACAATACAAAGTTTTTTTCAATCTTGTCTTTGACGATGGCAAGTATTTCTCTGACGGTTTTTCCATCCCGGGCTGCCCTGGCTGCTGCCATAACTATTAATCCTAAACCCATGCTGGCTGATTTTGAATCTATGATGTAAATATCGCGGGAATCTGTCAATGTTTTGGCGGTCTGTGCCGATTGTATGGTCCCGCTCAGATTTCCTGAAAGGTGTATGGAAATGATGGTATCTCCTTTGGCAATTAGTTTCTCGTAGATTGCCACAAACTCCCCAGGACTCGGCTGGGATGTGGTCGGCAGAATTTCTTCGTCCTTTTCCAGCCTGTCGATAAACTCCCGGGTGGTCATATCAACGCCATCCCTGTACACTTCGGTCCCAAAGGAAACCTTAAGAGGTACAACTATTATTTCTAGTTCATCCACTATCTCCCGTGGAAGATCGGCTGTACTGTCCGTTACGACTCTGATTTTGTTCATCAAAAACACCTCTATTCGGCGCTTCTTATTCTACTGATATAAGGTAATAATATAATGGCTGTCCGCCCCGGTGTAGTTCAAATTCGATATGAGGAAACTTGTTCTTCATTGTTTCAAGGAGATTTCCGGCCTTTTCGTTGTTGATCATGTCGCCGTAATATAACGTACAGACCTCATCATCTTCTGAAATCATTTTATCCAGCAGTTCTGAGACTGTTTGTTCCGCATCATTTCCCGAAACCGCTAATTCATCGTCCAGCAGACCGATTATACTGTTTTTACGGATCTCCCGCCCATTTATAGTAGTGTCCCGCACGGCATAGGTTACTTCTCCCGTTTTAACCTGCCGTGCCGCCTTAGCCATCGCCTGTATGATTTCTTCCGGTTCCCGGCCGGGTATTACGGCCATTAATGCCGCCAAACCCTGGGGCACCGACCTGGTCTCCACGACGTAAACTTTTTTTCCCGTAAGCCCGGCAACCTGATTTGCTGTCATTATAATATTTCTGTTATTAGGAAGGATAACTACTTTGCCTGGACCGGCAGTTTCGACTGCCTCAAGGAGCTCACCGGTGCTGGGGTTCATGGTCTGCCCGCCGGTAACAACCTTATTGGCCCCGAGGCTTTCCATAATTCTTTTTATACCGTCCCCAAAGGCCACTGATACTATCCCTAAACCGCTTTTTTCTTCTGCATTCCCTTTTTGCGCCACCTGTGCAGATACCTGCTCGGTCATATTTTCAACCTTGACACTGATTAGTGGGCCATATCTGAGGCAGGTTTCCAATACCTGGCCTGGATGTGTACTGTGCAGGTGAATCTTTATGTAGCCATTATCTTCCACTAGCAGTAAACTGTCCCCCTGATCCTCCAGGGCTTCTTTGAGGCCATCGGCGCCGCTTCCTTTCACCAGAACCTCAGTACAGTATGGGTATCGTAACATGGCGCCGGCTTCAAATATCTTTTCTTCTATAGCCGGCAGCAACATTGGCGGGACAGCCGGCTGATCGGCCCTTTCAACCGCGGTCCCGGTAAACATCCCCTGGAGTATGATCAGCCAGCCCAAGCCGCCGGCATCTACCACGCCTGCCTCCCTAAGAGCCGGCAGCATGCCGGGTGTCCTGTTTAGCGTTTCTTCCCCTTTATAGCAAGCGTCTTCAAGTACGTTAGCGACAGCGGACTTTTTCTTCGCTGATTTCAGTGCCTCTTCAGCAGCCTCCCTGGCCACTGTCAGGATTGTTCCCTCAACCGGTTTCATCACCGATTTATAGGCTGTCCTGACACCTTCATTAAGGGCCTGGGCCAGAATCGGCCCTGTTATCCGGTCCATGTTATTTAATCCTTTGGCTATACCCCTGAGTAACTGGGAAAGAATAACTCCCGAATTACCGCGGGCGCCCATCAGGGCTCCCCTGGCAGCAGCCTCGGCCACTGCACCCACAGAGGCCGGGTCGGCAGCTTTTGATATCTCCCGGACAGCGGAAATCATGGTCATGTACATGTTTGTACCGGTATCCCCATCAGGCACCGGAAATACATTCAGGGTATCCACGTCCTTATATCTGTCCGCTAATCGAGCTGTCCCAGACTCAAGCATTCTAGCCAGGTCATGGCCGCTGATCATATGTGCTTCCAACGAATTTCCTCCCCCGGGGTCTATGTTTCGTTGATGATTTTGACGCCCTGGACATTTACGTTAACGCTTTTAACTTTAAGACCCGTCTGTTTTTCAACGGAATATTTTACCCGCTCCATCACATTGCGGGCAACTTCTGCAATATTAACGCCGTAACCCACGATAATATATAGTTTAAGAGTCAGCTCTCCGTCCTCAATAGAAACCTCCACACCTTTTTTCAGGTCCTCTTTTCCCAGCAGGTGGCCAATACCGTCTTTCAGCTTGGTTGATGCCATTCCCACCAACCCATAACACTCGGTAGCTGCTGCACCTGCTACTGTGGCAATAACCTCTTCTGAAATATTGACACTGCCGATATCATTTTTATCCTCCAAAATTATCACTCCTTAAGGGGTCATGGGAGGTTGTCATCGTTCATTAATCCTTTGAAAAAAGATGAGGTGTGCCACCTCATCCCTGGGTCTCACTGTCCTGCAGTCCAATGAGTTCCTTCATCAGAACTTCGATATCCAGCCCATGCATCTGCGCTCCGGCCTCGATAGATTCCTGCATGGCACCCATACAGCCCAAACATGCCATACCATGTTTCTTAAAGACATCCCTGGCCCGGGGATGTTCCTGCAGGGCTTCCAAAATTGACATATCCTTACGAAACATGTCACGCCCTCCTTTTTTCCAAAAATAGTTATCATTCAGCGAAGTCTTCTTAAACCATTATATTCATTTTATCCAAGATTTCGATAAAAGTAACATTAAATCCTTCTTAATACCTAAGCTGTCTGAAAATTTTAATCACAACAACGCTAAAACAGTTGTTGACCTTGTTTTATGTGGGACTTAGCGGGGGAATGGTATAATAAGCGAGTGACATTGCGCAGCAAGGTAGTCCTGCTTTACGAATGCCTGTGGATAAAGGTCTGGCCGCTCCCGATACTGCTACTGTAATATGCGGAACAGACCCTTTTTCAAAAGCATTCGTATT
>Ga0074195_1001290_pt1 | contig 36535 bp, 34 predicted proteins | sample EPASupsiteHSE623_FD_64525 | JGI IMG/M metagenome (GOLD analysis project Ga0074195, IMG submission 64525) | Bioremediated contaminated groundwater from EPA Superfund site, New Mexico - Sample HSE6-23 | ecosystem: Environmental > Aquatic > Deep subsurface > Groundwater > Contaminated ... | reverse complement strand
GATAAAAGTGAAAAGAGAAGAAAAAAAGGGGATATGGTTTCGGAGGGGGAGGGGAGGGGAATGCGGGGGGGGGGTGGCTGGACAGGCGCGACGATATCGGGGCTGACGCCAACAGCACCCCGCCCCCGCTGGCCTTCGCCGACATGCTGTATACCTTGCGCAGCCACATCGATCTTGTGCGCGAGGCGATCTTGCGGCGGACGCCAACCGCACTGCCCGATTCGAACCCGCCGTAATTCAAAGCGCCCGTATCTTGTCGAGCAGGGCGGTAGTTGAGCGCTGATGGATGAAGGGAATTGAATGTACCTTGCCACCGCGCGCCAGCACTTCCTTCGCGCCGACGATCTTATCAGGTGCCCAGTCGCCGCCCTTGACCAGCACATCGGGACGGCATTGCAAGATGGTTTCGAGCGGGGTATTCGTGTCGAACCAGGTGACCAGCGATACGCACTCGAGCGCTGCGATCAGCGCCATGCGATCTTCCAGCGTATTTACCGGGCGGTCATCGCCTTTTCCTAGGTTGCGTACCGATATGTCGGAATTCACAGCGACCAGCAGGCTGGCGCCGAGGTTGCGCGCCTGGGCGAGATAGGTGGCATGTCCGCGATGCAGGATGTCGAAACAGCCGTTGGTGAACACCAGCGGCCGGGGCAGCGACGCGACGCGGACAGATAGCTCGTCGGGCGGACAGAACTTAGCCTCGAATGCGGGTGCGGCAAGGCTCATGCCGGCTACTTTTTCGGCTGGTCTTCCGGTTTGGCAGGGGCAGGCGGCGGAGTGTTGTCCAACTGTTTTGCTTTGGCAGCCGAAATGATCTCGAATACGCGCACTACCTTGAGCACACCGCCGGTAGTGCGGGCGATTTCCACTGCGGCATCGGCCTCCTGCTGCGTAACCAGACCCAGCAGGTAAACCGAACCTGACTCAGTGACCACCTTGACCAGATAGGGAGGGAACTTGCTTGCATCCATGAAGCGCCCTTTGACCTTCGAGGTAATATAGACGTCGTTGCTGCGGGCCGTCAGCGAGCTGATGCCTGAAACTTGCAATTCGTTCTGGAATGCCTTGAGGTTCGGAACGTCATTGATGACTTTTTCGATTTCTGTCTTGGTGGCAGCATCAGGCACTTCGCCGGTGAGCAGCAGGGTGCGGTTGTAGCTGGTGACGTTGACATGCACCTTGTCGCCGAACTTCTCGTTGATGCGGTTGGCAGCGCGGATTTCGATAGCCTCATCGGTAAGATAGGTATCGGAGGTGCGGCGGTCGGCCAAGAACAGCGAACCCGCGCCGACGCCGATGGCGGCCGCGCCGAAGCAGCCGGCGAGCAATGAGGCCACCAGCGCCAGAAACAGCCAGGTCGCGATGCGGGAGCGAAGCACATTCAGGTTCAGGATGTTCATGAGGGTTCTCCCAGTAACAAACAGTCTATTCCGTCGCAAAGACAATGCAGAGTCAGCAGATGGATTTCTTGTATTCGGGCGGTGCGTTTGGTGACGTTCGAGGGTACGCAAAGGTGAATGTCGCTTGGATGCAGCATTTCGGCCATTTTGCCGCCGTCCTTGCCGGTCAAGGCAACGACGCGGACTTCGTGTTCATGCGCGGCGCGGATTGCTTCGAGCACGTTGGGCGAATTGCCGCTGGTGGAAATCGCCAGCAGCACATCCTTTGGCTGCGCTAGCGCCCGTATCTGCTTGGCGAAGACATCCTCGTAGCGGTAGTCGTTGGCGATCGAGGTCAAGATCGAGGTATCGGTGGAAAGCGCAATCGCTGCCAGCGGGGGTCGTTCCCTCTCAAAGCGGTTTATCAGTTCGGCGGAGAAATGCTGGGCGTCGGCGGCAGAGCCGCCATTGCCGCAAGCCATGATTTTCCCGTGGGCGAGCAGGCTTTGCACCATCAATTCGACGGCTCGGGCAATCGGTGCGGCGAGGACATCGACAGCTTCGAGCTTGGCCTGGGCGCTATCCTTGAAATGATCGGTGATGCGGGCAAGTAAATCCATGATGGGCAGGAATGGAGCTGACTTAAAACGCGGTGGATTCTAGCATGCTGTTGGAGCCGGTTAATCCGTAGATCAGAGTACGATATACACCTCAATCAATACGCGCTGCCAAGGATTGCGATGCTGGCGCAGGCGCGCGATGCGGGCTTCTACGCGTCCGCCGCTGTCCATTTCGGCGGCTACGGCGCGATTCTCGGCGCGTGGCAGATAGCCCAGTTTTTGACCGCGCCAGTCTACGCGGATGGCGTTGACGTCATAGGGGTTATCCGGCTCGCGCGTTAGCGTCAGGGCATCGCCAGGCTTCATCTCATCCCACAATGCGGCCCCGGCATGGTATTGGAACCCGGCCAAGGGTGAGCTTTGCACCAAAATGCGGATTGAGTACCCGGGCGGATTTTGGGCAGAAGCAGCGGCAACCAACAGCCACAGCAGGAGCAGCAGGCTAAAACGCATCGAACGCATTTCTGATCCATTCGATACGGTTTTCATCGAGTCCGTCGAGCAGGACTGCATCGAAACGGCAGGGGCGTTCGGCGCTACCAGCCTGCTTGGCGGCGAGAACGATGCGCCGTTGCTTGGTAGGGGTGATGCTGGCGGCGGCGCCACCGAAATCGCTACGCTGGCGTAGACGAACTTCAACGAAAATCAATGTTGTACGCTCGGCACAAATTAAGTCGATTTCGCCGCCGCGCACGCGCCAGTTGCGTTCCAGCACGCACAGGCCATGCCGAGTCAGCCAGGCAGCAGCCATATCCTCGGCCGCCGCGCCTGAGGTTTGTGTCGGCTTTACTTGCATGGCGTAGCGCCGGGCCGGACAATGCCATACCATGAAAGCTGCGGAGCTGCTCTCGACGCTCCCCTGCCCTTGTTCTTAGCGAGCGAAGCGAGGTTAGAACTGGGTGTGCAGAGCCTCTCCCGCTGGGAGAGGGGTTGGGGGAGAGGGGCGAATCTTCGAGTCATGGCAGATTACTGGAAAGCGTAACGAGGCATCCGATGGAATCGCAACTGATGAAAATGCCAGCATTGTATGTCGTGGCGACGCCGCTGGGGAATCTCGGCGACATCACCCTGCGCGCGCTGGAACTGCTGCGCGTTGCCGACGCTATCGCCTGCGAGGACACGCGCCATACGCGCCGCCTGCTCGATCATTACGAAATCGGCGCCAGCCGCGCAACGCTGTTTGCCTTGCATGAGCACAACGAAGCGGCGACGGCGCAGAAATTGATTGGCCTCCTGGCGGAGGGTAAGCGCGTGGCGCTGGTTTCCGACGCTGGCACACCTGCTGTTTCGGATCCCGGCGCGCGCGCCGTGGCGGCGGTGCGGGCCGCCGGTTATCCGGTGATTCCGCTGCCCGGCCCGAATGCGGCGATTGCCGCGCTTTCCGCGTCGGGACTGGCCGATCCGCATTTTCTCTTTGTTGGATTCCTGCCGAGTAAATCGGCGGCGCGTCGGCATGCCATCGAGAAGCTGGCGGCGATGCCGGCGGCGCTGGTGTTCTACGAAGCGCCTCACCGCATCGTCGAGACCGTCGCCGACCTGGCCGAATTGCTTGGCGCAGAACGCCAACTGGTAGTAGCGCGCGAGCTAACCAAGCTCTTCGAACAAATCGCGAGCATGCCCCTGAGCGAGGCGTCGTCCTGGTTTGCCGCCGACGACAACCGTCAGCGCGGCGAATTCGTGCTGATTGTTTCGGCACTGCCGCCTGAAAAAGGTATTTCGCCGCAAGCCTTGCGCACCTTGCGCCTCCTTCTGGCCGAATTGCCACTGAAGCAGGCGGTAAAGCTGGCGGCAGGAATCAGCGGTGCGCCGAAAAATGAATTATACGAAAAAGCACTGAAGTGGAAGGACGAAAACCAGGCACAGCTATAATCTAAGCTAAGGCGTAAAACAGGAGGCGCACCATTGCTCTCAGTCGTTGAACAAACAAGGTTGAGGATGTCGAGGAGCACCGAGGCAAAGAGGAAGTCGCAACTTGGCCAGTTTTTCACGCCCGCAAAAACTGCGCGGTTTATGGCAAATTTGTTTAACCCATCAATCGGCGGTAACTATCGTTTGCTTGATCCTGGTGCCGGCATTGGTTCGCTTTCATGTGCTTTTCTTGAGCGATGCATTGCTGGTAGGTTGAGTTTTAACAAAGTAGAAGTGATTGCCTTCGAATTTGACAGTCTTCTTCACGAAGAGTTGAATAACACGCTTTCGAGTTACGTCCTTATGGCGCCGTTTTCCTATGAAATAATCGTGGGCGATTTTATTGAAGAGGCCGTAAATAGAATACAGTTTGGGAATGGCAATGGCTTTACGCACGCCATACTGAATCCGCCGTACAGGAAAATTGGCAGCAATTCCCGCCACCGATTACTGCTTAGGCAGGTAGAAATAGAGACAGTAAATCTTTATTCGGCTTTCGTGGCGTTAGCGCTAAAACTGATGGTTCCTGGCGGGCAGATAGTGGCAATTATCCCGCGCAGTTTTTGCAATGGCCCGTATTATCGGCCATTTCGCGATTTCATTCTGGCGCATGCTGCGATCCGGCACATCCACCTGTTCGCTTCGCGTAGCAAAGCATTCAAGGATGATGACGTGTTGCAGGAGAACGTCATTATCATGCTGGAACGCGAAGGGCAGCAAGGTAATGTAACTGTAACCACTTCGACGGACGACAGCTTCGCTGATCTTGCGGCGCACATTCATCCTTTCGAGCGGATCGTTGACCGCGAACGGGTTATCCATGTGCCAACATCGACCCAGCTGAACGCCATTGAGCTATCCGCAGCAACTCGATACTCACTGGAAGACCTTGGCATTAAGGTATCGACTGGGCCCGTGGTCGATTTTCGTTTGAAGGAACACCTATGTGACATGCCCCAACTAGACACGGTCCCCCTGCTTTATCCCGGGCACTTCAACGGCCAGGATATTGAATGGCCGAAGGCTGGCTTGAAGAAACCCAACGCGATCCAACGTAACGTCGACACGGAGAAATGGTTTTACCCAAACGGATTTTATTGCGTAGTGCGCCGTTTTTCATCGAAAGAGGAGAAACGGCGCATTGTGGCGAGCATGGTGCAACCGGACACCTTCCCCGATACCGAGGTGCTTGGTTTCGAGAATCACTTGAACGTGTTCCATGAAAATAAACACGGTTTGCCTGAGATGCTTGCGCGCGGCTTGTGCGTATTCCTCAACACGACTGCGGTCGATGAGAACTTTCGCCGCTTTAACGGCCACACCCAGGTTAATGCCACCGATCTCAAGCTAATGAAGTATCCGAGCCGGGAAAACCTGATCGCCCTTGGGGGAAAATCCAAAAAACTTTTCTTCGATCAACAAACTGTGGACAAGCTATTCCAAGAGCTTAATGAATAATGACGACTATAGAACGACGCATTGCCGAAGCCGTTGGCATACTCAAGGCGCTTGGGGTGCCGAAGGAACAAATCAACGACAGAACAGCGATATGCCTTCTGGCCTTACTCAATCTTCCCGCAGACCGTAAATGGCAAGATGCGCGTAATCCAATGTTAGGTATCCGCGCAATTTTTGATTTTGCACGAGAAAAACTCGATAGAAACTATGCCGAGAACACGCGGGAAAGCGTGCGCAAGTACAGCGTGAAACAGCTTGTTTCTGCCGGAGTGCTGCTGCACAACCCAGACAAGCCGGACAGGGCTGTCAACAGCTCTGACAACGGCTATCAGGTCGAGGCGCAAGCTCTTGCTCTATTGCGGCAGTTCGGCTCAGAAACTTGGACAGCATCTCTGGCGAGCTATCTTGGTCTTCGAGAAACACTTGCCGCGCAATATGCACTCGCCCGTAACCTGCATCGAATACCTGTGAGGATAAAGGATGGGGCAACAAATTTCGATTAGCGCCGGAGACCATTCCAACCTAATCCGTTCCGTTATTGAGGATTTTGGATCGTGTTTTGTGCCGGGCGGTGAACTTGTGTACGTTGGCGATACCGGTGCGAAATGGGGGTATTTTGACGAGGAGCTTCTTGCATCGCTTGGCGTGAATGTTGGGCAACATGGAAAGATGCCGGATGTCGTTATCTACGACCGAGAAAAGAACTGGCTTATCCTGGCCGAGGCAGTGGCCAGTAGCGGCCCCGTCGATGGTGGTCGTCATGCGGAACTTGCCGACCTCTTCAAGGATTCAAAAGCCGGTCTGGTTTATGTAACCGTTTTCCCTGATCGTGGTGAAATCTTCAGAAAGTTTCTTGCGGTAGTTGCGTGGGAAACAGAGGTTTGGCGCGCAAGCGATCCGACGCATCTTATCCATTTTAATGGCGCCAGATTCCTTGGCCCGTACAAAGTACCCAAACCAGGGTGATATCCTTTCATTCGTAATGCAAACTACCCTAACCCTCACCCGCCCCGACGATTGCCACCTACACCTGCGCGACGGTGTGGCGCTGGCCGCCGTACTGCCGGATACGGTGCGGCGCTTTGCTCGCGCCATCGTCATGCCCAACCTCAAACCGCCGGTGACGACGGTGGCTCTAGCAGCCGCCTACCGTGAGCGCATCTTCGCTGCCTTGCGCGAATCTGCGCCGGGGCTGTCCTTTGAGCCGTTGATGACGCTCTATCTTACCGACAACACGCCGCCGCAGGAAATCGAGGCGGCCCGCGCCAGCGGCTTCGTGCATGCGGCGAAGCTCTATCCCGCCGGAGCGACCACTAACTCCGATGCGGGCGTGACCGATCTCGCCAAGTGCCGAGCCGCCTTGGCCTGCATGGAAAAACTGGGTCTGCCGCTCTTGGTGCATGGTGAAGCGACCGATCCAGCGGTGGATGTTTTCGACCGCGAGGCAGTGTTCATCGACTGTGTACTGGAACCGTTGTTGCGCGATTTCCCCGGTTTGCGGCTGGTGTTCGAGCACGTCACCACGCGTGAGGCAGCACTGTTTGTGCAATCAGCCGGGCCGAATGTCGCTGCCACGATTACCGCCCATCATTTGCTGCTTAATCGCAACGCGATTTTTGCCGGCGGTATCCAGCCGCATCATTACTGCCTGCCGGTGCTGAAACGCGAAAGTCATCGCCAGGCGCTGATGGCGGCAGCGATTTCGGGAAGTCCGAAGTTTTTTCTCGGTACCGACTCCGCGCCGCATGCCCGTAGCGCCAAGGAGGCAGCATGCGGCTGCGCCGGTTGCTATACGGCGCATGCCGCCATCGAGCTGTATGCCGAGGCATTCGAGGCAGCCGGCGCGTTGGATAAACTTGAGAGTTTTGCCAGCCATTTCGGCGCGGATTTCTACGGCTTGCCGCGCAACGATGGGAAGATCACATTGCTCAGGGAAAGCTGGACGGTTCCTGCCGAACAGCCGTATATTGGAGGCGATCCACTGGTGCCGCTACGCGCTGGGGAAAAGATTGCATGGAGGATCAAGTCATGAGAAAGGCGTTGCAAACTGGGCGCTTCTGGCGTGAAACACTGATGGTTTGCGCTGTGCTGTTTCTGGCAGGTTGCGAAAGCGATACCGCTTCTTATTTGATCAGCAGCAAGGAACACTGCCTGACTCTGGTCCGCGATAAACCATATCCCTGGAGCAGGGAGTGGCAATTGGCTCTGGTGACCTCGCGCATGCCTGACTGCATGCGCCGCCACAAGCTCAATCCTGTGCCGATAGATGGTTCCGCGTTTAAGCTGGATTTGTTCCGTGCTTACGAAGGTGGTTATATCCTTAGGCAAGGCATGAATTATTATGTCACTGAAACCGGGAAATGCCAGTTGCAGCAGTTCAAGGCGCCACCGGCCGAACTGGGCGAAGCGCTTGGAGCCTTTGAAGTGAAAGAGAAGAAACTGCGCTTCGTTGCAGCGTCTGCCGCTTCGCCAGCCCTCATATTTGCGCCACCGGCAGCAGTTGTTCCGCAACCTCAGACCCTGGCGCCATCGCCGTCCGCCAAGCAGTGATCAACGTTCTTACCCTGCAATTGTTGTTTGTTGCGCTGTTGGTGTTTCCGGAAAAAACACCAGCAATGTAATAACAGGGCTAATGCAACCTCACGTATTCGGTGAGAGCGTTCTTGGAATCGTTGTCGAGTTCGGTAAACTGCATCCAGACCCGGAATCCGGTAATGCCGATGCAGATGCAATAGGCGGCTTTGGCCTTTATTTTTAGATGCCGCCTCGAAAATTCCGATAGCATGTCGAACTCGACGACCCCTGGTTGTCCTGGTGATATCTGGCGCGTAAGCACCATCGTCGCGCCGCGCACCGAAATGTTCATCATTTGGGCGTTAAGCACTGTCGTGTTGTTCAGAACAACTTTTGCCGGGCAGCGCAATATTTTAGTGGCCGTGTTTTGTGTTTCGTTCACTTCATTATTCCAGGCGCGTCAACTAATCGACGTTTCATGTGCAAGCGCAGCCAGAAGAAGAGATGTTTCCAGTTTCTTAAGGGTACAACTCGTTGTAATTTGCGAGCAAAAAAATCCTTAATAGTGACGGTGAAAGGTGAAGGGCGATGCCCCTCTTTTCCAAGCCCTCTAATCCTGCGGAGGTACGACCTTTGTATTGGTCGAGCAAAGCAGGGCTGGAACCGGGTGAGTAGCGCTCGCATACATAGTGAGAGAAGCAGTTTTTCTATCTTCCAAAAACATGACACCAACTCGTCCGACCATGGACGTATATTAACAGCACAAACGTTGTTTTTGCCTTTGTCCCGTAAAGCCTCGCTCCCAACTGCGACGGGCAAGACGCCCGGTTTGTTTCTGCCAAGATCGGGAACGGGCGCTGGCTTAACTTACATACTCAGTTAGTGCGTTGTGAGTGTTACTGTCAAGGCCGAGAAACTGAATCCAAACCCGAAAGCCAGAAATTCCGGTGCAAACGCTATGAGATACCCTACCCTTGACGGAGAGTTGCCTTCTGGCGTGTTCGCTCGGCAGGGAAAAATCGATGATACATAGTTGGCCGTGCGTTAGTTGGCGCGGCATCAGGATGGTGGCCCACTGTGGCGAAATATTCTGAATTTGCCCTTGGATCATGGTCGAGCTATTCAGGGTGATTTTTGCGGGGCAGCGCAATATTTTGCTTGCGGTGCTTCGCGCGTCGCTGGACATTCGGTTTCCTCAGATTGCTGTTGTTCCAGATAATATATTGGGGCTGGAGCATGGAAAGCAACTCCGCATTATATTGCACTGTAAGCCGGTTCCTTTAATTATCGCTTTACAGGCTTTCGCCAGAAGCGCTATACGCCCCGAACGTGAGCAAGTAGAATGCTCATGGAAGTTCGCTAGGCAGCCGCTGTGAATCTTTATGGTTCATGGAGGAAAGTCCGGGCCCCGCAGAGCAGGATGCCGGCTAACGGCCGGGCGCTATAAGCGCGTAGCGCAAGCTGCCGCCTAAGGCGACGGAAAGTGCAACAGAAAATATACCGCCGATGGCCCTGTGAAGGGATCAGGCAAGGGCGAACCGGCGAGGTAAGAGCTCACCGCATCTATGGCGACATGGATGGCACGGCAAACCCCATCCGGGGCAAGGCCAAATAGGGAAGCAATGACGCGGCTCGCGTCGCTTCCGGGTAGGCTGCTAGAGCCCGTCGGCAACGGCGGGCCCAGAGGAATGGCTGCCCACGACAGAACCCGGCTTATCGGCGGACTTCCATTTTCTCTTTTTCCCGCGAACCAGCGTTTCAGGCGTGTCGGCTCGCTGACTGGGCTGGTTTGACTGGTTCCCCATCCAACTCCGACATGTCCTGATAAACCACTTTCGGTTTGCCGTCTATCTCTATTGTTTTTAAAGTAAATATTATTTATACAAATCTTTCGCGTTGCTTGGTTAAGTGCTTGTCTCGACAAGAAAAAATTGAAAAAAAGCTTGACCGAGCTCGAAAAAAACTCTAAAGTGGGTGAAAGTGGGTGAAAGTGGGGTAAAGCGATGGCTTCCCTGCGATACGAATAGGGGACTTTATGTTTCAAGGAGCGGCGGCGCTCAATCTCGATGTCAAGGGTCGCATGACGATCCCGGCACGGCATCGTGACGCGCTTCTAGCCTTGGCCGATGGGCATTTGGTGCTGACTGCTCATCCGCACCGCTGCTTGTTGTTGTATCCGGCTCCGGCGTGGGACCCGATCCGCGCCAAAATCCTGGCTGCCCCCAGCCTTGAAACCCAATCTGCCATGCTGCGCCGTCTTTTGGTCGGTTTTGCCGTGGATACAGATATGGACGCGGCTGGCCGCGTCCTGGTTTCGCCCGAGTTGCGCCAGTACGCCAATCTGGATAAGCAGGTATGGTTGGTGGGACAGGGCAACTACTTTGAAATCTGGAGCGACGCGGGTTGGAAACAGCAGCAGGAGGCAATTTTTGCCCTCGGTGACAAGCTGCTGCCACCGGGTCTCGAGAATTTTGCGCTGTGAAGGGCGTAACAGACGGGAACTTGTGTCTGGCGGCAAGCGCCAGGCCGGGTACGGTTGCATGCGAACACCGCAGCGTGATGTTGCCGGAAGCGATCGAAGCATTGGCGCTGAAGGCGGATGGGATTTATGTCGATGCCACCTATGGCCGGGGAGGCCATAGCCGGGAAATCCTGAAGCGTCTCGGATCAGGCGCGGAAGGCAAGGGCAGGTTGGTGGCGATGGATCGCGATCCGGCGGCAATTGCAGCGGCGACAGCGGCAAGACGGGAAGTCGAAGATAAGCGCTTTACCCTGGCGCATGCGGCCTTTAGCGAAGTAGGCAAGGTGCTGGATGGGCTTGGGATTAGGCAGGTTGATGGTGTGCTGATGGATATTGGCGTGTCGTCGCCGCAACTGGACGATGCCGAGCGTGGCTTCAGTTTTCGCTTCGATGCACCGCTCGACATGCGCATGGATACGACCCGTGGCGAAACTGCTGCGGACTGGTTGGCAAGGGCTTCACAACTAGAAATAGAAAGGGTACTCAAGGACTATGGCGAAGAACGGTTTGCTCATGCGATTGCAGCGTCGGTTGTTGCTGCTCGGGTCGAATGCGGTATTACAACCACTCGACAATTTGCCACGCTCGTGGAAAAAGCCGTGCGCACGCGTGAGCCGGGTCAGCACCCGGCGACACGGAGCTTTCAGGCTCTACGGATTTTCATCAATCAGGAACTTGAGGAGTTGTCGTTAGCGCTACCGCAATGCGCGACGCGGCTGGCTCCCGGAGGACGCATGGTGGTAATCAGCTTTCACTCGCTCGAGGATCGTATCGTCAAACGTTTCATGCGCCGGCAGTCGCAACCGCCACAACTGCCGGCGCGGTTGCCGGTGCGCGCGGCGGACTTGCCAAAACCGCTATTGCGCCTGGTAGGAAAGGCAACTCGTCCAGGTGCTGCGGAAGTTGCATCCAATCCACGTGCCCGCAGCGCAGTCATGCGCGTGGCGGAAAAACTGTGAGGCGCGTGACGTGAAGCGAATAGTTCAATGGGGAGATTCTCCCTTTCTACATTCCCCGCATAAATGGCCCGCCTGAATGCTCTGTTGCTCATCATCGCTGTGTCCTGCGCTTTGGGAGCGGTGGCAGCGCACCATCAAGCCCGCAAGCTGGTCAGTGAAATCGAGCGCGAACAAGTACGCATGCGCGCCCTGGAAGTGGAGTGGGGACAGCTGCAATTGGAGCAAAGCACTTGGGCCGGGCATGCGCGTATCGAAAAAATTGCCCGTGAGCGCCTGCACATGAAACCACCCTCGCCCGGACAGGTCATATCGGTCGAGGCGGCAAGGCATTAACATGAAATTTGCCAAGAGCCCGCTGCTTGACCAACCCTTGCCCAACTGGCGCGCGCGAGTGGTGTTGTATGCGCTGTTGGCTGGATTTGTCTTGCTGGGCGGACGCTCATTGTACTTGCAAGGTTTCGACAATAATTTCCTGCAGGAAAAGGGCGCTTCGCGCTATTCGCGGGTACTTGAGGTATCGGCCACGCGTGGACGGATACTGGATCGCTTCGGCGATCCCCTGGCCGTGTCTACCCCGGTGAAATCGGTGTGGGCCATTCCCGAGGATGCTCGGCTGCAACCGGCGCAGGCGCGGGAACTGGCGGCGCTGCTGGAAATGGACGTACGCGAACTAAACCGCAAGCTGGCTGCCGAACGTGAGTTCGTGTACATCAAACGGCAAATTCCGCCGGATGTTGCGGACAAGATTACGGCGCTCAAACTGCCGGGGGTTCATCTGCAAAATGAATACCGCCGTTATTATCCGGCCAGCGATGTGACCGCCCACATGCTCGGGTTTACCGGGATCGACGATGTGGGGCAGGAAGGCATCGAACTGGCTTTCGAATCCACCCTGGCTGGCAAGCCAGGCAGCCGGCGCGTGATCAAGGATCGGCGCGGTCAGATCGTCGAGGATGTGGAAAGCATCAAGCTGCCGCAGGATGGGAAAGACGTGGTGCTGGCGCTCGATTCGAAGATACAGTATCTGGCATATACCCATTTGCGCCAGGCGATCAGCGAGCACAAAGCCAAGGCCGGCGGGATCGTTGTGCTCGATGCGCGTACCGGAGAAATCCTGGCGCTGACCAATTTACCCACCTACAACCCGAACAACCGTGTTCGGCTGGCCGGTTCCCAGCTGCGCAACCGCGCCATGACCGACACCTTCGAGCCTGGCTCGACCATGAAGCCATTCACTGTCGCGATGGCCCTGGAAAAAGGCAAGTTTCGCTATGACACTCCGATTACGATTTCGCCGGGCCATCTTACCATTGGCACCGCGACCATCAGCGATGCCCATCCCCACAGCGTACTGACCGTGGCGCAGGTGATCCAGAAATCGTCAAACATCGGCGCTGCGAAAATGGCGCTCAGTTTCCCGCCTGAGGAAATGTGGTCTATGTTCGACAGCCTCGGCTTTGGCACGCCGCTCAAGTTAGGTTTCCCCGGCGAGGCCGGTGGCAGGTTGCGACCGGCCAAGAGCTGGCGGCCGATAGAACAGGCCACCATGGCATACGGACACGGAATTTCAGTGACTTTGATGCAACTGGCCCGTGCCTACCTGGTTTTTGCCCGCGACGGCGATCTGGTGTCGTTGCAACTGAACCGTATGGACACCCCACCGCTGTCCGGCAAACAGGTTTTTTCGGCACAGACCGCGCGCGAGGTACGGGCAATGTTGGAGATGGCGGTGCAGCCCGGCGGCACCGCGCCAAGAGCCCAAATCTCTGGCTACCGGGTTGCCGGAAAGACGGGGACGGCGCTTAAAGTGGAAGGCGGCGCTTATGCGGAGAAGTATGTTGCTTCATTCGTCGGTTTTGCTCCGGCTTCCGAACCCAGGTTGATCGTTGCGGTCATGATCGACGAACCTTCAGCCGGCGGTTACTACGGTGGAGATGTGGCGGGTCCCGTATTCGCGCAGGTCATGGCGTCTAGTCTGCGTGCGCTTGGCGTTGCCCCGGATGCGCCGCTGCGCCCGCTGCAGGTGGCGGACGCCATAGCCGTTAAGGAAAGCATGTGAGTACGGCTTCGGAAATCCTCGATCAATTACGGCGTCTCGGCGTGAAACCGCAAGGGATAAGCGCAGATTCGCGTCGGATTGCTGCGGGAGACCTATTCGTGGCATTGCCTGGAGTCAAGAGCGATGGCCGCGCCTTTATCGGTGATGCCATTGCCCGGGGCGCTGCCGCAGTGCTGCTGGAAAGCGGGGAGCAGACGGCAGGCAAGGGAAATACTGAGCCATGCACGTCCCAGGTTCTATTTGTGCCGGTAAGCGGCTTGCGCGTACTCGGCGGAGATTTGGCACACTTGATCTATGGCAGGCCATCAGAAAAATTATGGATGCTTGGCGTTACCGGGACCAACGGCAAGACCTCGGTAAGTCAATGGATCGCCAGCTGCCTTGGCCGGCTTGGGCGCAAGTGCGGCGTAATCGGAACGCTCGGCGACGGTTATCCTGGCAAGCTGCGCGAATGTCCCAACACCACGCCGGATGCGATCAGCCTGCAACGCACCTTGGCCGGTTTTGTCGAGGACGGGGCCACGGCTTGCGCTATGGAGGTGTCGTCGATAGGACTCGATCAGGGACGCACTGCGGTGACGGCGTTCGATGTGGCCATATTTACCAACCTTACCCGTGACCATCTCGATTATCACGGAAGCATGGAATCTTATGCGGCATCCAAGGAGAAATTGTTCGATGTGGCGGGTTTGAAAACCGCTGTCGTGAATCTCGACGATCCCTTCGGCGCGCGGCTTTGTCAGAAGATGGCTGGCAAGGGAATACGTCGTATCGGTTATACCCTCGGGCCTGCCCTTGCATCATGGGCGACACTTGTCGATGAGCTTATCGCGACAGAGGCGCTCAGAGTCACTGGCCAAGGCATCGTCTTCGATGTGCGTTCGGCGCAAGCGACGGCGCATGTGGATGCGTCGCTGCTGGGACGTTTCAATGCCTCCAATTTGCTGGCAGTGCTGGGCGCGCTGTTGGCCTCGGATGTTAAGCTGGAGCAGGCGGCCATGCTGGTGGGGCAATTGACGCCACCGCCCGGTCGGATGCAAATCGTGGATTCGGGAAAAAATGCTTCTGCGCCGTTGGTCGTGGTGGACTACGCGCATACACCGGACGCCTTGGAACAAGCGCTGGTTACTTTGCGCGAGGTCGCCATGGCACGCGGCGAACGAGGCGGCGAACTGGTCTGCATGTTCGGTTGCGGCGGAGATCGCGATCCCGGCAAGCGGCCGATGATGGGCGAAGTGGCGCAGCGGTTGGCGGACAAGGTGATCATCACCAGCGATAATCCGCGCACTGAGGAGCCGCGCTCCATCATCGCCGGCATTCTGCGTGGCATGAACGATGCGGTTCGGGCGCCATTGATCGAGGCAGATCGCGCCGATGCGATCCGCAAGGCAATACTCGATGCCCATGGCAACGATGTCGTGCTGCTTGCCGGCAAGGGACATGAACCCTATCAGGAAATCGCTGGTCAGCGTCTGCCTTTCCTGGATATAGAGCATGCGCAGGCGGCGCTTGGCGCGTGGAATACTGCAGCGGAGGCGGCAGCATGATGAACCTGCATGAAGCGGCCCAGGCCACGGGTGGCTACATCATCGACGCTGGCCATGGCGAGGGAGTGCGTTTTTGCGGCGTATCTACAGATTCGCGCGCCATTTTGCCGGGCGAATTGTTCGTCGCTCTCAAGGGCGATAACTTCGATGGTTACGACTACCTCTCGCAGGCGCTCGAACGCGGGGCTGTAGCGGCGCTGGTGGATAAAAGTCGGGCGCAGGAGGAAGAGACGGGTTGTCGCGGACTGCCGTTGCTGGCCGTGGTCGACACGCGCCGCGCCCTTGGCGATCTGGCGCGCTATTGGCGCAGCCGCTTTTTCCTGCCGCTGATCGGCATTACCGGCAGCAACGGCAAGACTACCGTAAAGGAAATGTGCGCGGCAATTCTGCGCGAGCAAGCGCGGCGTGACGGCTACGATGCGGAACAAAGCGTGTTGGCGACGACTGGCAACCTCAACAACGACATAGGGCTGCCATTGATGCTGCTCAGGTTGCGCGACACCCATCGCGCAGCCGTGATTGAAATGGGCATGAACCATCCCGGCGAGATTGCCTATCTGACGCGCATTGCGCGGCCAACGGTGGCTCTGGTCAATAATGCCCAGCGCGCCCACCTGGCCGGTTTGGGCAGTGTTGCCGATGTGGCGCGGGCCAAGGGTGAAATTTTCGAAGGGCTGAGCGAAGGCGGGGTTGCGGTGATCAATGCAGATGATCCGCATGCCGGCCTTTGGTGCGAGATGAACGCAAAGGCCCACCGTGTGATCAGTTTCGGCCTGGAACAGCTTGCCGATGTTTCGGCGCATTGCGCCCTGCGCAAATATGGCAGCATGCTGCGTTTGCATACGCAACAGGGAATGGCGGGGCTAGACCTGCATGTGTTGGGGCTTCACAACGTACGCAATGCCCTGGCGGCGACGGCGGCGACGCTGCCTTTTGCGACAAGCCTAGATGCCGTGGCGGCAGGATTGTCCGGCTACAAGGGCATGAAAGGCCGCCTGCAATTACGGCCAGCGGTGAATGGCGCCATGCTGATCGATGACAGTTACAACGCCAATCCGGACTCGGTGCTGGCGGCGATCGACGTGCTGGCGGCAACGCCGGGAAAAAAGATATTTGTGTTCGGCGATATGGGCGAGGTCGGCGACGCATCCGGACAGTTCCATGACGAGATTGGCGGTTACGCCAAGAGCCGTGGCATCGACCGGCTGTTCGGCCTGGGTGACTACGCTGCCACAGCGGTAAGGAATTTCGACAGTGGCGCGATGCATTTCAAAACGCCACATGCGTTGGTCGAAGCACTGCTGCCTTTGCTGGATGCCGACACAACGGTACTGGTCAAGGGTTCGCGCTTCATGAAAATGGAACGCGTGACAGAGGTCATTGCGAGTCAGGATGAAAAGAAATGATAACTCGGTGCAAATCTTCCGGGAAGGAGCGGGCGAGGGCTTCCTTTGCCTCTTCGGACACCTTTGAATTGACTGGGGCAAACTATGCTGCTTGAATTGGCGCAATGGCTGGCGAAGGACATGCGGGTGTTCAACGTCTTCAACTACATCACGCTACGCGCGGTGTTGGCGACGATGACGGCGTTGGCGATTTCCTTCATCTTCGGCCCTATGTTGATTCGCTGGCTGACAGCAAAAAAAATCGGCCAAGCGGTGCGTGACGATGGGCCGCAGACACACTTGGTCAAGAGTGGTACGCCAACCATGGGAGGCGCGCTGATCCTGATCGCTGTCGGCGTTTCGACGCTGCTGTGGGCTGATCTCGCCAATCGTTTTATCTGGATCGTGCTGATCGTCACGCTGGGTTTTGGCGCAATAGGCTGGGTGGACGACTGGCGCAAGGTGGTGCATCGCAACCCGAAGGGGCTGTCAGCAAGGAGCAAATTTTTTTGGCAATCGATGATCGGGTTTATTGCGGCGGTATATCTGGCATTCAGCATTTCAGCGCCCGACAACACCAAGTTCATCGACCTGTTCTGGGCCTGGATACAAAGCGGTTTTGCCATGGATCTGCCACCCAAGGCGGACCTGATTGTGCCATTCTTCAAGAGTGTCAGTTATCCGCTGGGTGTGTTCGGCTTCATCACCTTGTCCTTCTTCGTGATCGTCGGCACCAGCAACTCGGTTAACCTGACGGATGGGCTTGATGGCTTGGCGATTATGCCTACCGTGCTGATCGGCGCGGCGCTCGGCGTCTTTGCCTATGTCGCCGGCAATGTTGTTTTTTCCAGATACCTGCTGTTGCCCTACATTCCGGGCGCTGGCGAACTGGCCGTATTTTGCGGCGCTCTGGCGGGAGCAGGGCTTGGCTTCCTCTGGTTCAATGCCTACCCGGCCGAGGTTTTCATGGGCGATGTCGGCGCCCTGTCGCTGGGAGCCGCGCTAGGCACGGTGGCAATTATTGTGCGTCAGGAAATCGTCCTGTTCATCATGGGCGGCGTATTTGTCGCCGAAACTCTGTCTGTGATGATCCAGGTGCTCTACTTCAGGTGGTCCGGTGGCAAGCGCATTTTTCGCATGGCGCCGCTGCACCATCACTACGAACTCGGTGGTTGGAAAGAGACGCAGGTAGTGGTTCGTTTCTGGATCATTACCATCTTGCTGGTGCTGTTCGGATTATCGACGTTGAAAATACGCTAACAATGCAATTGAACGGCAAACTCGTCCTGATATTAGGCCTCGGCGAATCCGGGCTGGCGATGGCGCGCTGGTGCGCGCGCCGGGGTGCGTGCGTGCGCGTTGCCGACACGCGCGCCGATCCGCCGTCGCTATCCGCGCTACGGGACAAGGTGTTGCAGGCGCAACAGGAGTCAGTTTTTATTGCTGGCGAGTTCAATCATTCGCTGCTTGAAGGCGTTGATTTGCTGGCATTGTCGCCTGGGCTTTCGCCGTTGCAGCTAGTCGTGTGTGAGGCGCGTGCGCGAGGCATCCCAGTCGTGGGCGAAATCGAGCTATTCGCGCAGGGCCTGATCGATCTTGGCGTGCGCGACAGGACGCGCATCATCGCTATTACCGGAACCAACGGCAAGACCACCACGACGGCCCTGACCGGCCATCTATGCCGTGTCGCCGGAATGGATACGGAGGTTGCCGGCAATATATCGCCGGCGGCGCTGGATGTTTTGATGGCGCGTCTTGATGCCGCGCCGGTTCGCTTGCCGGACATCTGGGTGCTGGAATTATCCAGTTTCCAGCTGGAGACGCTGGCGTCGCTTTACGCCGATGCGGCCACAGTGCTCAATGTCAGCGACGACCATCTTGATCGTTACTCTGGCCTTGATGAATATGCATCTGCCAAAGCGCGCGTTTTCCTGGACGGTGGCAGGAAAGCAAACGCACAGGTGCTTAACCGCCAGGATGCGCGCGTGAAGTCGATGGCGATCTCAGGGCGGCGTTTGATCAGCTTCGGTCTTGATGCTCCTGGGATGAGCGAGGATTTCGGCCTGCGTTTCAACGGACAGAACGACGACGGGCGTGTCGAACCGTGGCTGGTGCAGGGCGACCGCTTCCTGTTGCCCGTGTCGCAGATGCAGTTGGCCGGTTTGCACAACGTTTCCAATGCGCTCGCCGCGCTGGCGCTGTGCCATGCCATCGGTTTGCCACCGGTTTCTCTGCTAACCGGTTTGCGAAGCTTCAAGGGCTTGCCGCACCGCGTCGAGAAAATTGCCGAGATTGGCGGCGTTGTCTATTACGACGATTCGAAGGGCACCAATGTGGGTGCTACGGTAGCGGCGCTGCAAGGTGGGTTGGCAGGCGATGGCGGCAAGGTGGTGTTAATTGCTGGCGGCGATGGCAAAGGCCAGGATTTTTCGCCGTTGCGCGAGGTAGTAGCGCGCCATGCTCGGGCCGTGCTGCTGATCGGCCGCGACGCACAGCAGATCGATGTGGCTTTGGCGGGTAGCGGCGTTCCCCGGATTTATGTTCAAAACATGGATGAGGCGGTGCGCGTTGCCGCGAGCCGTACACAGCCGGGGGATGGCGTGCTGCTTTCGCCCGCTTGCGCGAGTTGGGACATGTACCGCAATTATGTGCATCGCGCCGAAGTCTTTGCGGCGGCGGTGCAGGCGCTGGCGCGGGAAGCAGAACAGGCCCAGACATGATGCAGCGTTATCCCGCACAGCAAAATGTTACACAGGAACTCGATGCCTGGTTGTTATGGGCTTCCCTGGCGCTATTGATGTTCGGGCTGGTGATGGTCTATTCGTCCTCGATTGCCACCGCTGAGGGCAGCAAGTTTACGGGCTACCAGTCGTCCTATTTCCTGGTCCGTCATGGAGTATTCCTGGGCATCGGCTTGATCGCTGCCGTGGTGGCATTTCAGATTCCGCTACGGCTATGGCAGGAGGCAGCACCCTGGCTGTTCGTCGCCGGATTTTTACTGCTGTTGCTGGTGCTGGTACCCCATGTCGGCCGTTCTGTGAATGGGGCGCAACGCTGGTTGCCGCTTGGCCCGGTAAACCTGCAACCCTCGGAATTGATGAAACTGTTTGCCGTGCTGTATGCCGCCGACTACACCACGCGCAAGCTGGCCGACATGGACTCGTTCCGGCACGGCTTTGCGCCCATGGCCGTGGTTATGCTGCTGGTTGGCGGGTTGTTGCTGCGCGAGCCGGATTTTGGCGCCTTCGTGGTGATTGTCGGCATCGCCATCGGCATCCTGTTCATCGGCGGGATCAATGCGCGCATGTTCAGCGCCCTGTTGCTGGTGTTGCTCGTCGGTTTTATCGTGCTGATCTGGATCTCGCCCTACCGACGCGAACGCATCTTCGGCTTCATGGATCCGTGGCAGGACGCCTTCGGCAAGGGTTACCAGCTTTCTCATGCGCTGATCGCTTTCGGACGGGGCGAGTGGTTTGGGGTCGGACTCGGCGCCAGCGTCGAAAAATTGTTCTATTTGCCCGAGGCGCACACCGATTTTCTGCTGGCGGTGATCGCCGAGGAACTCGGGTTTGTCGGCGTGGTTGTTGCTATCGCCTTGTTTGCGCTGCTGGTGCAGCGCGCTTTTGCCATCGGCCGCCAGGCAATGCAGCTCGAACGGCTGTTTGCCGCGCTGGTGGCGCAGGGCATCGGCATCTGGATCGGCGTGCAGGCATTCATCAACATGGGCGTCAATATGGGTCTGTTGCCGACCAAAGGATTGACGTTGCCGCTGATGAGCTTCGGCGGTTCCGGCATCTTGGCCAATTGCCTGGCGCTGTCGATCCTGTTGCGGGTTGATTACGAGAACAGGCAGCTCATGCGGGGTCACTCGGTATGAGAACTTTATTGGTCATGGCGGGCGGTACTGGGGGCCACATCTTTCCTGGTCTGGCAGTGGCAGGAGCAGTGCGCAATCGCGGCTGGCGGATTATCTGGATGGGCAACCCGAATGGCATGGAAGCGAAGCTGGTGCCGGATTATGGCTACAAGATGGCCTGGGTTCGATTTGAGGCCTTGCGCGGGAAAGGCCTGAAGCAAAAATTGCTCCTGCCTTTCAAGCTGCTGCACGCTTTCTGGCAGGCGTTTCGCGAGATCAGGCGGATCAAGCCGGACGTGGTGCTCGGCATGGGTGGCTACATCAGTTTTCCAGGCGGAATGATGGCGGTACTGCAGGGGTGCCCATTGGTGGTGCATGAACAGAACGCCGTGCCAGGACTGACCAACAAGGTACTGGCACTATTTGCCGACCGGGTTCTTACCGGTTTCCCAGGTGCTATTAAACGGGCGGACTGGTGCGGCAATCCGGTGCGTAGTGAAATAATCCGGCTTGCGCCGCCAGTGGAGCGCATGAAGGGAAGAGAAGGACCGTTGCGCCTGCTGGTTATCGGAGGCAGCCTCGGCGCTGCGGCGCTGAATGAAATCGTGCCCCAATCCCTCGCGCTGCTGCCAGAGGACGAGCGGCCGCAGGTGCGGCACCAGTCGGGAGAAAAGCATCTCGATACGCTTAGGCAGAACTACGCGCAAGCCGGGGTGAACGCGGACTGCACAGCGTTTATCGAAAATATGGCCGACGCCTACGCATGGGCCGACGTGGTGTTATGCCGCGCCGGCGCCTTGACCGTCGCAGAGCTTGCCGCCGCGGGCGTGGCGAGCATCCTAGTGCCTTTCCCGCATGCCGTCGATGATCATCAGACGGCGAATGCGCGCTTTCTCGCCAATGCCGGCGCGGCAATTTTGCAACCGCAGGGCGAGCTGACGGCGGAGAAGCTGAGCCTGATCCGTAATCTGTCGCGCGATCAACTGCTGCAAATGGCCGAGCGCGCACGCGAGCTGTCTCGGCCCGATGCTGCCGCAGTGGCGGCGCAAGCCTGTATCGAATTGGTAAGAGGTGATCGATGAAACATAAAATCAGGCGCATACACTTCGTCGGCATCGGTGGCTCTGGCATGAGCGGCATTGCCGAGGTGCTGGTAAATCAGGGCTACGAAGTCAGCGGTTCCGATCTGACGGACAATGCGGCGACGAAGCGTTTAGCGGAACTCGGTGTGCGCATCATGCTTGGACACGCGGCGGCCAATGTGGCCAATGCGGATGCCGTGGTGGTTTCCACTGCGGTCAAGAATGACAACCCAGAGGTCGTCGCGGCGCGCGCGCGCAAAGTGCCGGTGGTGCCTCGTGCCCAGATGCTGGCTGAGTTGATGCGCTTCAAGCAGGGGGTTGCCGTGGCAGGCACCCATGGCAAGACCACCACGACCAGCCTGATCGCGTGCATTCTCGCCGAGGGAGGGCTTGACCCAACCTTCGTCATCGGCGGCCGCCTGAACTCGGCTGGCGCCAATGCCAAACTGGGGCAGGGAGAATTCCTGGTCGCCGAAGCGGACGAATCCGATGCTTCCTTTCTGTTCCTGCCCCCGGTGATCTCGGTGGTCACCAACATCGATGCCGACCATATGGAGACCTATGGTCACGACTTTGGCCGCCTCAAGCAGGCGTTTGTCGATTTCCTGCAACGGTTGCCTTTTTATGGTATTGCCGTGCTCTGCACCGACGATGCCAATGTGCGCTCGATACTGCCGCAGGTAACCAAGCAGGTTGTTACCTACGGTCTCGGTCTGAATGCGGACATGCAGCCGAATGTCTATGCGGAAAATGTGGTTGCGCTGAGCGATGGCAATAGCGGTTGCATGCGTTTTGATTGCGTGCGCGTAAATGGCAGCACCACGCGTTTCCCGGTGACGCTCAATTTGCCTGGTTTGCACAACGTGCAGAACGCCTTGGCGGCGATAGCCGTGGCAACCGAAGTCGGTGTGTCAGATGCGGCAATAGCCAAGGCGCTGGCCGAATTCAAGGGAGTCGGCCGGCGTTTCCAGCGCTACGGCGAAATTGCCTGTTCTGCGGATGGGCATTTCACCTTGGTCGACGATTATGGCCACCATCCGGTCGAGATGGCGGCGACGCTGGCTGCCGCGCGCGGCGCTTTCCCGGGGCGGCGGCTGGTGCTGGCGTTCCAGCCGCACCGTTATACGCGCACACGCGATTGTTTCGAGGATTTCGTCAAAGTGCTGTCGGGAGTGGATGCGCTGTTGCTGGCCGAAGTGTACGCTGCGGGAGAAGCGCCGATAGTTGCAGCCGATGCGCGGACACTGGCGCGCGCGGTGCGTGTTGCCGGCAAGGTCGAACCGGTGTTTGTGGGTGATATCGCAGCGCTGCCGCAGGCGATTCTCGATTGCGCCCGCGACGGCGATGTAGTGATCACCATGGGAGCTGGCTCGGTCGGCGGTGTTCCAGCCAAACTTGCGGGAAGCAAATGATTCCGACCTGCCACGCGAGAAAACCAGCATGCCGGAAATTGCCCTTGTCAAGGCTGGCGAAAGTTCCGGCATGACGGTTTTGATTAAAACAAAGGAATGGCGCGGCGAGCTGCGTGCCGATGAGCCGATGGCGCAGCATGTTTCTTGGCGCGCCGGTGGCCGAGTGGCTTCCGCCTATTTCCCGGTTGACCTGGCCGACCTTGCCGCCTTTATTGCGAGTCTGCGCCTTGACGAGCCATTGTTGTTCGTCGGTTTTGGCTCGAACCTGTTGATCCGTGATGGTGGTTTTAATGGCACTGCCGTTTTTACACGCGGCGCGCTCGATGGGCTGCGTATCGAGCCTGATGGAAGCATTTACGCTGAGGCAGGTGTTGCCTGTCCGAAATTTGCGCGTTTTGCCGCTACGCAGGATTTATCCGGCGCAGAGTTTCTGGCCGGTATTCCGGGAACGATAGGCGGCGCGCTGGCGATGAATGCCGGCTGCCACGGTAGCGAGACCTGGAACCATGTCGAGCGTGTATTGATGCTCGATCGTACCGGTGCGCTACGAGAACGCGTGCCCGCTGAATTTTCGGTGGGGTATCGCCACGTCGGCCTGAAGGCAAGCTGCGATGAATGGTTTGCAGCTGCATGGCTGCGCTTTCCGGCCGGCGATGGTCAGGCAGCACAGGAGCAGATACGCAACCTGTTGGAGAAGCGCATGACTACTCAGCCGCTGACATTACCTAATGCCGGTTCGGTGTTTCGCAATCCGCCCGGCGACCATGCGGCGCGACTGATCGAGGCAGCGGGACTGAAAGGAAAAACCGTCGGCGGGGCGCAAGTCTCGGAAAAGCATTCCAATTTCATCGTTAATCCGGACGGCAAAGCAAGCGCAACTGAGATAGAAATGCTAATCGGCCAGATTCAGGCTGTCGTGCTGGAAAAGTTCGGCGTGGAATTGCAACTAGAAGCGCGGATTGTTGGAGAGAAACCTTGAGCTGTATGGAATTAGGCAAAGTGGCGGTAATGTTGGGCGGGACATCGGCCGAACGCGAAGTGTCGCTCAAAAGCGGAGCGGCAGTGTTGGCCGCTCTGCGTCAAGCTGGAGTCGATGCGCATCCCTTCGATCCGGGTGAAAAGCCGCTTTCAGCATTAGTCGAGGAAAAATTTGCGCGGATCTTTATTGCCCTACATGGCCGTGGCGGCGAGGACGGCACGTTGCAGGGCGCGCTCGAACTGATGAAAATCCCTTACACCGGCAGCGGTGTGCTGGCTTCGGCGCTGGCAATGGACAAATGGCGCACGAAGCTGATCTGGCAGGCCGCCGGCATTCCGGTGCCGGAATATGCGTTGCTTGATGCAGACAGCAACGACTTGGATTTCGCCGGGATCGAGGCTCGTCTTGACTTGCCACTGTTCATCAAGCCGGCCTGCGAAGGGTCGAGTATCGGCATCAGCAAGGTCAAGCATCCGGGAGAGATTGCCGCCGCCTTTCGCGAAGCGGCCAAGCATGATCGCTGGATCATCGCGGAACGTTTTATCGATGCGGGGGAGTACACGGTCGCTATTCTGGAAGAAGCGGCAGGAATGCGCGCCTTGCCGGTGATTCGCATCGTTCCGTCGGGAGAATTCTACGATTACGAAGCCAAGTATCTGCGCAACGATACCCGCTACCTTTGTCCGTGCGATCTGCCTGCCGAAAAAGAACGCGATATTTGCGCGCTTGCCGTGCGCGCTTTCGCGGTTCTGGGAGGACGCGGCTGGGGCCGTGTGGACTTCATGCTGGACACTGCCGGCAATCCCTATTTCCTCGAGGCGAATACAGCCCCTGGCATGACCGATCATTCGCTGGTACCCATGGCGGCGCGTACCGCAGGCATCGCTTTCGGCGAGTTGGTGCTGAAAGTTCTGGAAAGGGCGAGCCTTGGCTAGGTTGAAGCCGCAAAAGCCGCAAAAGCGGGTTCAGAAAGCCTCCTCCGATGGTTTTTGGGAGCGTCCACAGTTAATGAACCTGGTCGCCGATGTGCTGTTCCTGTTTGGCGGCATAGCCTTGGCTTACGCCGCAGTGCTAGCGGCGACGCGGCTGCCGTGGTTTCCGCTGCGGCAACTGGTGCTGGTAAATGCCACTGCCCATGTGAAGCCGGCGCAGATCGAGCTTACGGCCAAGAATGCGCTGGTCGGCAATTTCTTTACGGTAAATATTGATGCCGTGCGTAGCGCTTTCGATAAATTACCCTGGGTGCGCCGCACCGAAGTACGACGGCGCTGGCCGGATGGAATCGAACTGCTGATCGAGGAACATGATGCGACCGCGCTTTGGCAACATAGCGATAATCAGCCGAATGCCGATATAAGAATGGTCAATAACCATGGCGAAGTATTTGTCGCGGCAGCTTCTTCGTCGGGAGTGCGCAAGCTGGAGGCGAAACTGCCGCTGTTTGCCGGACCGGAAGGCAGCGCCCCGCAAGTGCTGGCGCGATATAACGAAATCAGCAAGTTACTGGCGCCGTTGGAACGCGTGCCGGTGGCGGTGGTGTTGAGTCCGCGCCAGGCATGGCAACTGCGTCTCGATGATGGCCTGGTGCTGGAACTGGGCCGCGACCAGAGCAAACATCCGATCAACGATCGTCTGCAACGCTTCGCCAATACCTACCGCGAGGCGAAAGCCCGCGCCAGGACCGATATTGCTGTGATCGACATGCGTTATCCGAATGGTTTCGCGCTAAGGCCAGGACATCAGGAAAAGGGCAAGAGCAATACATGAGCAAGGAAAACAAGGATCTTATCGTTGGCCTGGATATTGGCACCTCGAAAATCGTCGCCATTGTCGCCGAACTGACCGATGAGGGGCAGCTTGCCATACTTGGCATTGGCAGCCAGGAATCGCGCGGGCTAAAGAAGGGCATGGTGGTCAACATTGAGGCGACGGTAGGCGCTATTTCGCGCGCCGTGCAGGAAGTCGAGATGATGGCTGGCAGCAAGGTGGTCGAGGTGTACACCGGCATCGCGGGTAGCCATATCAAGAGCAAGGATTCCAACGGCATGGCGGTGGTGCGCGACAAGGAAGTCACTCTGTTCGATGTCGAGCGCGCCATCGAAGCCGCCAATGCCACCCCGATCTCGGCCGACGACCAGCGCCTGCAGACGGAAGTGCAGGAGTTTATTGTCGACGGTCAGGATGGCGTCAAGGAACCAATCGGCATGGATGCCAAGCGGCTGGAAGTGCGCGTGCACATTATTACCGGCGCCGTGACGGCAGTGCAAAACATCGTCAAGTGCGTGCATCGCTGCGGGCTGGAGGTGGTCGATTTGGTGCTGCAACCGCTGGCCTCAGGGCATGCGGTGCTCACCGACGATGAAAGGGATGTCGGTGTCTGCCTGGTCGATATTGGCGGCGGTACCACGGATGTGGCGATTTTCTCGCAGGGCGCCATTCGCCACACTGCCGTCATTCCCATTGCAGGCGACCAGGTAACCAACGACATCGCCATTGTCTTGCGCACCTCGACCCAGGATGCCGAGGAAATCAAGATCAATCGCGGCGTGGTGCTGCACGAATTGGTGGAACATGACGAGGAGATCGAGGTCCCAGGCGTTGGCGACCGTCCGCCGATGCGTACCGGGCGGCATACCCTGGTAGACATCATCAGGCCGCGCATCGAAGAAATCTTCGAACAGGTGCAAAAGGAAATTCAGGCCAGCGGCTATGAAGGACTATTGCGCGCCGGCGTGGTGCTAACCGGCGGCACAGCGCAATTACCCGGACTGGAGGCGTTTGCCGAAGAATATTTCCACGAGCGCGTGAAGCTGGGCGTGCCTTTCTATTCGGGCAACCTCAAGGACGTCGTGCGCAATCCCCGTTATTCGACGGCGATGGGACTGGTGCTGACCGGCATGGCGCAACGCAAGCGGGGACGCAAAGCCCAGGGACCCAAGAGCTTCAAGCAGATACTGGGGCGCATGCGCTCATGGTTTGAAAGGAATTTTTGAAATTTGCGATCACAAGGGGGTAAAGCGAGAAATGCCTGCATTGTCCCCCCATGTTCCGCGTACTTGATATTGAAACGTTTTATATAGTTGGCACCTAGAAGGAGGCGAATAACATGTTTGAAATCGTAGACAAGGACCCGAACCCGACCATCATCAAGGTCGTCGGTGTCGGTGGCGCCGGCGGCAATGCCGTCGACCACATGATCCGGGAAGGGGTCAAGGGCGTTGAATTTATCTGCATCAATACCGATGCGCAGGCGCTCAAGAACAGCTGCGCTGGTATCAAGTTGCAGCTAGGGCCGGGCCTTGGGGCTGGCGGCAAGCCGGAACGGGCGCGAGAGCTAGCCAAGGTAGATCGGGAGCGTATTGCAGAAGTGCTGGTAGGCGCCCACATGGTTTTTATTACTGCCGGCATGGGCGGCGGCACAGGCACCGGCGCTGCGCCAATCGTTGCGGAAGTGTCTCGCGAACTGGGCATACTAACTGTCGCCGTGGTGACCAAGCCCTTCGAGTACGAAGGACGGCGCATGACGCTGGCCGAGGGCGGCGCGACAGAGCTGGAACGGAATGTCGATTCGTTGATTGTCATTCTCAACGAAAAACTGATGGAAGTGCTTGGCGATGAAGTCAGCATGAAGGATGCCTTCAAGGCGGCCGATAACGTGCTGAAGAACGCCGTCGGCGGCATTGCCGAGATCATCAACGTGCCCGGCCTGGTCAATGTGGACTTCGAAGATGTGCGCACCGTGATGGGTGAAATGGGCAAGGCCATGATGGGATCGGCCACCGCTGCCGGTGTTGACCGCGGCCGCATCGCGGCCGAAGAAGCTGTGGCCAGCCCGCTGCTGGAAGGCATCGAATTGTCCGGCGCGCGCGGAGTGCTGGTAAACATCACGGCCAACGATTCCCTCGGCATGAAGGAAGTCAAGGAAGTGATGGATGCGATCCGCAACTACGCCGCGCAGGATGCAACGATTATTTTCGGCACGGTTTTCGAAGAGGGTATGGAGGACCGCTTGCGGGTGACAGTGGTTGCTACCGGGCTTGGCGGCGCAGCAGTGCGCGCCCAGCCGAAACCAGCCATCGCGGCCGTGCCGGTGTTGCGCACCGGCACCAATGACCGCCCGATCGAGATGGCTGGCGCCGCAACCCCCGGCCCCGAATTGCCGGCGGTATTTCGTTCCGGTCGCGGCGGCGCGCGCAATGCGACGGTCGATGCGATGCGCGAGAGCGGAGTGGACAAGTTCGACATTCCCGCCTTCCTGCGCAAACAGGCGGACTGAAAGGACAGATAGACGTCCTCCGAAGCTTGCGAGAGGTTTGGGGTAAGGAGGTTGGTCGCCTCCTCCTCCTTGCCCCATTCTTCTCCAAGAATCGATTTATTCCCTGCTGACGATGCGTGCGGAACATGCAATGCCGCCATGGTAAAATTGGCAGCATTGCTATAGCTCTCATCGATTATCGTTCCCAGAATGCTCAAGCAGCGCACCCTTAAGTCCATCGTTCGCGCAACCGGCGTGGGTCTGCACAGCGGCGTCAAGGTTACCCTGGCGCTGCGTCCGGCTGCGTCGGATACGGGAATCATATTTCGGCGTGTCGATATCGGACCACCATCCGGGCCTGTCGATATCAAGGCTGACCCGTTTGCGGTGGGAGATACGCGCTTAGCCTCATGCCTTGAGCGCGACGGGGTCAAGATTGCCACGGTCGAGCACCTCATGTCGGCGCTGGCCGGATTGGGGATCGACAATCTTTACGTTGACGTCGATGCGCCCGAATTGCCGATCATGGACGGTAGCGCCGCCCCCTTCGTGTTCTTGCTGCAATCGGCGGGAATCGAGGAGCAAAATGCGCCCAAGCGGTTTTTGCGCGTGAAGCATCCGGTCGAGGTGAAGGATGGCGACAAGTGGGCGCGGCTTGAACCTTACGATGGCTTTTGCCTGAACTTTTCAATCGTATTCAATCATCCGGCGGTAAGCCACTCGGGCACCTCGGCATCCATCGATTTCGCTGACAATTCCTACATCCGTGAAGTGTCGCGGGCCCGAACCTTCGGTTTCATGCAGGATGTCGAGTTCATGCGCGATCAGGGCCTTGCGATGGGCGGAAGCCTGGAAAACGCCATCGTGATGGACGAATATCGTGTGCTAAACAGCGACGGTTTGCGTTACGCCAATGAGTTCGTCAAGCACAAGATGCTTGATGCGATCGGCGACCTTTATCTTGCCGGACATCCCTTGCTGGCAGCGTTTTCTGCGCATAAATCAGGGCATGCCCTGAATAATGCGCTGCTACGTGCGTTGTTGTCGGATCAGTCGGCTTGGGAAATGGTGGTTTTCGAACGTATCGAAGAAGCGCCGTCTGCTGTGGCAAGGCTCTATCCGCAGGCCGGATGAATTATTCGCGACTGCTCGCGATCAGACGTTCCAGCGCCGCCCGCAACGGTGAGTCAAGCGGCAATGACGAAGACAAAGAAGTAAGCCCTTGCTGCGCTTCAAGTCCAATATTTTCAATAGGTTTATCTGGCAATCTGGTTTTTTCTCGAAAGCGGGGTTGCACCCTGACCCGGATTTCGGTAACCTCTAGCCCAATTTGTTGAAAGGCATCACCAAGAGTAGGGGCAATCTGTCGCAGCTTTGCCGCAACCGCGCTGCTATCGGCGTGAATAACGATTATCCCCAGCTTGTAATTGGCGATGTGGCATGACTGAGTAAGCGCAACCGGTAGAGTGCGTTCCATCTGGCGCTGCAATTTCAGCAGCCGCTCGGCATGGACAGCCAAGCGCGCCATGGTCGCGTCGGAATTCAGGCAGTCGTCCAGGGTGCGTGCCGGCATGGGGCGTCAAGGAAAAGGAGAAAGCGTGCATATTATTCTCGTTTCGGACAGGATGGCAACGGCCAAGACGCTTACCCTCACCCCGCGTCACCTTTTGTTCGGGATATTCGGGTTTGTTGCCTTGGTGCTCAGTTTGTCGTCGCTGTTTTCCTATGTCACGGTACGCCATGCTGCTGAAATCCGCATGCCTTTCCTGCGGGATTTGATGCGCGCGGTTAATGCGGAAGAATCGCAACGCAGCAAGGAAGTGCTGCGCGAGAATCTCAATGCCATGGCGATCAAACTCGGCCAGATGCAGGCGCAGGTTGCGCGCATCGATTCGCTGGGCGAACGGCTGGCTGCGTTGACAGGCGCAAGGTTTAATCAGCAGCAGCCAAGCGATACGGACAAGACCGGTGGCGGCAAGACCGGTTTTAAGGATGGCCGTGGCGGCCCCCTGATCCAGGCGACGCCGTTGACTACTACCGAGCTACAGAATGCGCTAGATGCATTGGCGCGGCAGGTCGAGTCGCGCGGAGACACGCTCTCCCTGATCGAATCCCAACTGTTCGAGGAACGCCTGCAAAGAAGCTTGTTGCCCACCACTTTGCCGCTTGCAGGTCTCTGGCGCCCCAGCTCCGGTTTTGGCTGGCGCATTGACCCCATTACCGGCGAGCGCGCAATGCACGAAGGCATGGACTTCACGGCCAATGTCGGCACGCCGATTGTTGCCGCAGCCGGTGGCGTGGTAATAACAGTTGAATCGCATCCGCAATATGGACTGATGGTCGATATTGACCACGGTAATGATCTGGTCACCCGCTACGCGCACACTTCTAAGGTATTCGTCAAGCCGGGCACGCTCGTCAAGCGTGGGCAAAAAATTGCCGCAGTCGGCAATACGGGGCGGACGACCGGTGCGCACCTGCATTTTGAGGTGCGTCTGAATGGCAGTCCCCATAATCCCAACCGCTTCCTGCAGAATGCCCAGGCACCAAGCGTCAAGCAAGTGTCCATGCGCCGCCGCTGAATCGTTAGGCGGATAGCAACAAAACTCCAGGCGCTCTGGAGTTTCCATATTTTGGGTTTTTGCGGTCTGTGGCGCTACCAAGGCTTCCGATTGGCTTTATGGGCGTGCGTTCCGGGGCGTAAGCGTTTCGCCGTGGTAGAATACTGCGTTTCCATGGCTACAACGATAGACGCATGATATCCGGCTTACTCAAGAAGGTTTTCGGCAGCCGCAATGACCGGCTGATCCGCCAATACGCTCAGGTCATCCGTAAAATTAACGCATTCGAGCCTGCCATGCAGGCTATGAGCGACGTTCAACTCGCTGCCAAAACGACAGAGTTCAAACAGCGCATCGCCAATGGCGAAACACTTGACGACTTGTTGCCGGAGGCTTTCGCTGTGGTGCGCGAAGCCGGCAAGCGTGTTCTTGGCATGCGCCATTTCGACATGCAACTGATCGGCGGCATGGTGTTGAATGCCAACAAAATAGCCGAAATGCGCACTGGCGAAGGCAAGACGCTGGTTGCCACGCTGGCTGCCTATCTCAATGCACTGGCGGGCAAAGGCGTGCATGTCGTCACCGTCAATGATTATCTCGCCCAGCGCGATGCCGACTGGATGGGCAGGATATACCGTTTTCTCGGACTCAGCGTTGGCGTAAACCTGTCGCAGATGGAGCACCACGAGAAACAGGCTGCTTATGCTGCGGACATCACATACGGCACCAATAACGAGTTCGGCTTCGATTACCTGCGCGACAACATGGTCTACGCGCGCGAGGATAGGGTGCAACGTGGTCTCAATTATGCCATTGTGGACGAGGTCGACTCCATCCTGATTGACGAGGCGCGCACGCCGCTGATCATCTCTGGCCAGGCCGAGGACCACACCGATCTTTACGTAAAATTGAATGGCGTGGCGCCGCTGCTGGAACGCGGCGAACCACCGAAAAGGGAGGAGGAGGAAGGCACCGGCGACTATACGGTCGACCTCAAGGCGCATCAGGTTTTGCTTACCGAGCGCGGGCACGAACGCGCCGAGGAGATACTGTCGCGCATGGGGTTCTTGCCCCCAGGCCGCAGTCTCTATGAGCCAGCCAATATCATGCTGGTGCATCACCTGTACGCAGCGTTACGCGCCCACAGCCTCTACCATCGCGATCAGCAGTACGTGGTACAGAATGGTGAGGTGATCATTGTCGACGAATTCACAGGCCGCCTGATGCAAGGCCGGCGCTGGTCGGAGGGGCTTCACCAAGCGGTGGAGGCGAAGGAGGGAGTGCAGATCCAGAGTGAAAGCCAGACGCTGGCCACGATCACCTTCCAGAACTTCTTCCGCATGTACCGCAAGCTTTCCGGCATGACCGGCACGGCGGATACCGAGGCCTACGAATTCCACCAGATATATGGTCTTGAGACCGTGGTGATTCCGACCCATCGGCCGATGATCCGCGAAGACCGCATGGATCAGATTTATCGCGCGTCACTGGAAAAATATACTGCAATCATTGCCGATATCCGTGACTGCCATGAGCGTGGCCAGCCGGTGCTGGTTGGCACTACCTCCATCGAGAATTCAGAACTGATCTCCGGTTTGCTGGACAAGGAAAAACTGCCGCACCAGGTGCTCAATGCCAAGCAGCACGCGCGCGAGGCCGAGATTGTGGCTCAGGCTGGCAGTCCCGGCATAATCACCATCGCCACCAATATGGCTGGCCGTGGCACCGACATCGTGCTGGGCGGCAATGTGGAACGGCAGGTCAATGCCATCGAGAACGATGAAAGCATTCCTGCCGAAGATAAGCCGCAACGAATTGCCGTGCTGCGCTCCGAGTGGGAGAAACTTCATAATCAGGTGATTGCCGCCGGCGGACTGCATATCATCGGTTCTGAGCGCCACGAATCGCGCCGTATCGACAACCAGTTGCGCGGACGTTCGGGTCGCCAGGGCGACATCGGCTCCTCGCGCTTTTATTTGGCGCTGGATGACCCCTTGCTGAAGATTTTTGCCGGTGAACGGCTTAACGCCATCATGGTGCGGCTCAAAATGCCCGAGGGTGAGGCTATTGAACACCCGCTGGTGACGCGTTCGCTCGAATCGGCGCAGCGCAAGGTCGAACAGCGCAACTTCGACATCCGCAAGCAGTTGCTCGAATACGACGATGTCGCCAATGACCAGCGCAAGGTGATCTACCAGCAACGCAACGAACTGATCGAGGCCGATGACATCAGCGAGACCATCACTGCGATGCGCCAAGGTGTTATCTACGACTCATTCCGCCGCTACGTGCCGGAGCAGAGTATCGAGGAGCAGTGGGATATTCCTGCTCTGGAGCAGATGCTTCAAGCCGAGTGGAAGCTCAAATTGCCAGTGGGGGAATGGCTCAAGAATGAACCGCAACTGGCCGATAGCGAGATGGTCAGGCGCATCCTCGATGCGGCCGATGAGGATTATGCTAAAAAGATATCCCAGGTTGATGCCCAGGCCTGGCATGGCTTCGAGCGCAACATTATGCTGCAGAAGCTTGATCTCTACTGGCGCGAGCATCTCTCAGCGCTCGACCATTTGCGCCAAGGCATCCACTTGCGCGGCTATGCGCAAAAAAACCCGAAGCAGGAGTACAAGCGCGAGGCCTTTGAACTGTTTGAAGAACTGCTGCAGTCGGTGCGCGTGGAAGTGACACAGATACTGATAACGCTTGAAATCCGCTCCGAGGACGAGATCGAAGAAGCCGAAGTGCTGCCGCCGCAACTCGAAAATGTCCAGTACCGACATGCTGGCTACGATGAGGCTCAGGGCGACAAGGAAACAGGGCCACCGCAGCAGAAACCGCTGCATAGCCAGAGGACCGGGCGCAACGATCCTTGTCCCTGCGGCTCGGGCAAGAAGTACAAGCATTGCCACGGTAGTTCGGGATAAGCCCCATTTCCCGTTGCCTCAGCCGTATAGCGATTAGACATGGACAATACCTTTCAGACCATTGCCGAAGACAACGGCGCAGTAATCATTCTCGATCAAACCCTGCTGCCGCGCCAATGTGTGCAGCGGAGGTTGTCCTCTCTAGCTGAAGCGGCTAATGCCATTCGCGTTATGCAAGTGCGCGGAGCGCCGCTGATCGGTGCCGCCGCTGCCTACGGCGTGGCGCTCGGTCTGCGCGATGCGGCTGATGACATCACGCTGGCAACCGCGTTCGACACGCTTGCGGCGACACGCCCGACGGCAGTCAACCTGCACTGGGCGCTGAAACGCATGCTCAATGTGCTGGCCCCATTGCCGCCAGCACAACGGCGCGATGCAGCCTGGCGCGAAGCACGCGCCATCGCTGGCGAAGATGCGGCTGCGAATGCGACCATTGGCCACCATGGCTTGCCGTTGCTGGAGGCCATTGTTAGGCAGAAGGCGCGTGTCAACGTAATGACCCACTGCAACGCTGGCTGGCTGGCTACGGTCGCGCACGGCACGGCGATTTCTCCCATCTACGCCGCCCATGCTGCGGGCATCGACCTGCATGTATGGGTGTCCGAGACGCGCCCACGCAACCAAGGTTTGCTGACGGCCTGGGAACTTGCACAGGCGGGCGTACCCTATACCCTGATCGCCGATAATGCCGCCGGGCACCTGATGGCGCGTGGCGAAGTGGATATTGTCATCGTCGGTGCCGACCGCATTGCCGCCAACGGCGATACGGCCAACAAGATCGGCACTTACCTTAAGGCGCTGGCGGCCCGGGCGCACGGCGTACCTTTCTATATCGCCGCGCCGGTTTCCACCATTGATCTATCCTGTCCCAGCGGCGCTGCCATACCTATCGAGGAACGCGACGGCGCGGAGCTCGGTGCTGGCGACACGCCGGTCGCCAACCCAGCCTTCGATGTTACCCCGGCGCACCTGATTACCGGCATCATCACCGAGCAGGGTGTGTTGCCGTCCGGCGAACTGGTGGAGAGACTGTCCCCGTGACAGAAGAGAAATTGCGCATTGCAGTGCTTGCCACTGCCCGTGCCCTGAACGCAAGCGGCATCAATCGCGGCACGGCTGGCAACGTCAGCGCGCGCTGTCCAGAGGGCGGCTTCCTGATTACGCCGACAGGGTTGCCCTACGACGAAGCAAAAGCGGGCGATATCGTGCCGATGGACACGGATGGCACTTGGCGCGGCACGCGCGGGCCTTCATCAGAATGGCGCATCCACCGCGACATCTACGCCGCGCGCGCGGAAGCGGGCGCCATCGTGCATGCCCATTCCCCCTTTGCCACGGCGCTGGCCTGCATGGGGCGCGACATCCCGCCTTTCCACTACATGATCGCCCGCTTTGGCGGCAAGGACGTGCGCTGCGCGGCCTACGCCACCTTTGGCACGCAACAACTGTCGGACGCCGTGCTTGTGGCGCTACAGGAGCGCAATGGCTGCCTGATGGCGCACCACGGCATGCTGGTGCATGGCCATGACCTCAAGCAGGCGCTGGCGCTGGCTATCGAACTGGAAACGTTGTGCGAGCAATTCTGGCGGGTATTGCAGATTGGCGAACCTAGCCTGCTGCCGGACGACGAGATGGAAAGAGTACTGGAAAAGTTTGCCGGTTACGGCAAATAGGCCAGAATATCCTCTAGCCGGGTTGAGCGGCACAACCCAACAACCAAAAAATAACGAATTCCGGACATAAAAAACGGCCACCCGAAGGTGGCCGTTTTGCATTGCGGAAATCTAAGCTGACGTGTGTCAGATTAGAATGCATGCATCAGGTTGAAGGCCCACTGAGTCCAGTTCTTGCCGGCCGTTGCAGCAGTGCCGCCGAAGGTGGTGCCGGTGAGGTAGCCGTTGTATGCGCCATTGGTAGCATTGGTCAGCTTGGTGTAGTAGACACCAACCGATGTACGCTTGGAGAGCGCATAGTCATAGCCAAGGTTGATCTGCTTCGCGCTGTTGTCGTTGCTGTTGCAGCGAGTCGAGTAGTCAGCATTGCTGGTCTTGTTGGCCTTGGTGTAGGTGAAGTGAACTTGATGCGCGCCCCACGAGTAGCTGACCGGCAACTGCCACGCGGTACGCGTCTGGTCGGCATATTGACCGACGACGGCAGCGGTGGTGCCTGTCGTCGTGCTGATCATTGTGGAGCCAGTAGCAGTCGTTGTACTGAAGAGAGTGGTGTACGAGGTACTCGCTGCTACACTCGCCAATACCGTCGCATTGTTCTTGATGGTCGAACGGTCATAGGTCAAGCCAACTTTCAGACCCATCGGGAAGGCATAGCCGATGTTTGCGCGCCATGCGCGCTGATCCTTGGTGTTGTCTATGCCGGCAACGTCCGCAGTCTTGCCATTGACATCATAAGACCAATAGCTGACCAAGCCGGAGAGCGGGCCGTTATTGTAGCGAGCGCGCAGATAATAGGCGCCGCCGCGACCGTAGTCGGTGAGGCCGGCGTTGCCAGTGGTGGTGGTGGTGACTACAGAATAGCTGAGGAGAGAAACGGATGCTACGCCCCAGTTGACTGTCGTCGTCGTTATCTGGGCCGCTGCGGAGTAAGACGTGTTGCCGTTAAGAGTCTGTTCATTGCCAGCCGGATTCTTCGAATAGGCGGCGCTGAAATCAAAGCCGGCAAAATTCGGCGAGTCATAGCGGATCACGTTCTGCGAACGGCTCAGGAATGCAATGGAGCCGCCATTAACCTTGTCCAGAATGTTGAAAAGGCCCAAGCCATTGGCATCGAATGCGCGATATTTTTCACCACCGCTCATGAAGAAGGTGTCGGTGTAGTACAGCGTCGATTTGCCGAAATAAACCTTACCGAAGCTTCCTTGCAGACCAACCCACGTATCGCCGTCCGCCCAGCCGCTTGCATTACCAATTGTGCCAGCGCCTTGACCGCAAGCCCCAGCATTATTGATGGTAACGTTTTGACCTTGAACATTGGTCGTGCCTACGGGAGCATTTACCAAGCATTGGCTGGGACGAACGTCAGCCGTGAAACGGTTTTCAATATTGAAAATCGCCTTCAGGCCACCGCCGAGATCTTCCGAACCACTGAAAATAACGCGGGAC
>Ga0074195_1001289_pt1 | contig 36580 bp, 47 predicted proteins | sample EPASupsiteHSE623_FD_64525 | JGI IMG/M metagenome (GOLD analysis project Ga0074195, IMG submission 64525) | Bioremediated contaminated groundwater from EPA Superfund site, New Mexico - Sample HSE6-23 | ecosystem: Environmental > Aquatic > Deep subsurface > Groundwater > Contaminated ... | reverse complement strand
GCTCTCCGTGAGATTTCGCAAAATTATGAAAGGGGGAATTTGCACCATGCAAATCCAGAAAATCAGCATCAGCAAACTCAAACCGGCAAAATATAATCCGAGGGTTGATCTTCAACCAGGAACGCCAATGTATGAGAAAATCAAGCGTTCCATCCAAGAATTCGGCTATGTCGAGCCAATTATCGTAAATCAACGCAACAATACCATTGTCGGAGGCCATCAACGCCTGAAAATCCTCAAGGAACTGGGCGAAAAGGAAATAGACTGCGTGATCGTAGACCTGGACGAGAAGAGAGAGAAAGCCCTAAACGTTGCGCTGAATAAAGCCACTGGCACATGGGAGATACCAGCACTCAAAGACTTACTGGAGAGCATTGACGATGGATCCTTCGATGTCACCCTGACCGGCTTTGATTTGGAGGAAATAGAATTGCTTATGACGCAGACGCACCAAGAAGAACCGAAGAAAAAAGAAAAGGAGCCGAAAATTATCGTCTGCCCAAAATGCGGGCATGAGTTTGAAGCATTTACGCTGAAGGAATAAAAAAAGAAGCCCTATTCTGGCTTCTCAATAAAAGCCCACGAAGGTTATTTAAAGCGCTTGTCTGCCTCTTGTACAGTTTTTCTTTTCATGTCCCTGTACCAATCGGCCCGATCCTTATACCCCAGTTTATTGATGGCTTCATCCAGTTTAGCGAGTTCTTCCTCGGTATCCCTTACCTGAAAACGTGGATTATCAGTCATTACAACCCCTCCTGTTGAATAATGTAATATTCTCTAACAGTACGGAGAGCCTTTTATGGTTAAGCTCCGTACCGACAAACTTCCTTTTATTTTTACAGGCATTCAGCCCAACTAGCCCCTGCCCCATGCACAGATCCCCGATAACCCCATATTCCTCGTTTGCGCATATCCACTCAATGATATCTTCTTCGTCCATATAATCCAGCTGAGGCTTTTTAAACTTCCTGCTGCCCCGTACCACATAGCAAAGTTTGTTTTTTCCATGGTAATAGGTGCTGTTGTAAAACGTCACATACTTATACTGTTTTCGCGTTTCAATAATAAAGTCTGCCAGGTATTCCTTACCCACTTCCACATAGCAGGCCTGTGGGCATATTTCCCCTATACACTCAAACAACCGCTTGTAAAACCGTTCAAAGCTATCTACTCTCTCGGTTTTATCGGCCTTCATGTAGAATGTATTTATGTTTCCCAGGTTCCAAGGCGGATCAACAAAAACAAGGTCTGCAGCCTTCATAAACTCTGGCAGGGGATTAAATATATCATGCACTTGGATTATGCTACCATCCTCAAATTCATACGGCTCATTCCCCAGTGGATATCTCAGGTATGCATCACTATAGTTATATTCAGCCATTTCCTACCTCCTGCATCTCCCACGATCGGGAGTATGTCTGATTCTTAAATAATTCTGCAATTCCCGTAACTTGTTTGAGCCGGAATACTTCTTCCAACTCCATGCCCAAATGCTTAGCAATTGCTTCATCATCTTCGCCCTGTTCAAACAGCGCTCTCACCAGGTCGCCCATAAGGTCAACCTGGTGTACGCCACGGGCTCGGTTAAACTGAACGGTTGCGGCCATCCTTTGCGCCGGCACCTGGTCCAGTACATATATTGATATCTCTTTGGCCTGCAGAACGTTTTTAAAAATGTCATACCTGTGGAAGCCATCCACAATAACAAACTTCTGCAGATCCTCGTCCCAAACTGTAACTATGCCAAAACAAAAGCCATTATCCACTATGGATTGTCTCAGTAATTCCATGTTTTTACTGTCTACGCTGTTGGGATTATAGTTATTGGCCTGAACTAACTCTATCGGTGCAACGATAGCTGTCTGAGATACTAATTTAATTGGGCCGTATTTTGTTTTTATCACCGGAGTGTCCGGTATCAAGAACGTCCCGTATTCTTCCGTTTTTATTTCCCTCACAGTAATTCCCTCCACTTTTTTATTGTCTCTTCTCTTGGATCCGGTTTGTTATCCACCGGTAGGTTGTTCTCGTAATCATTCAGGATGAGCTGCCGGCACTCCTGGCGTGCTACATAATTATTATCAAGGTACCTGGCAAACCGTTTGACGAATATCTCTTTTTTAGTCGGATCCGGATACGTCTCAAGCAGGAAGTCCCTATATTCCTTCCAGCTTTTATAGTTTTTCGGCAGCTTACTCACCCGGAGCATCTGACTGTTTTTACCGTAGATATGGCCTACCGCAATGCCGTCAATCCGTTTCAGTAGTTTGTCATAGGTTTTAGGTTCAAATTCCGGTAGCTCTACTAGCGCCTTGAAGGACTTCTCGTGGATCAGGCTGGATACTCTAATCTCCTGCAATCCCATACCCTTCTTGTACTGGAAATCATATATCTTGCTGTACTTCAGATTGTTGTCATATATATATTTCCATATATCATGAAAATTCCAGTCATACAATGGGTAGAAATTTACATTTCCGCCATTACCTTTTGTGCACCAACAAATATCCTTATACCCCGGATTCTTTGATACAGCCCGCCATCTATTCGGGCTCTCTGTAGCGCGGAGGCCAACAAGGAAAGCAGTATCATGCCGGGAATTCTGGAAGTTGTCCAGTGCGTCATAAAAGCCGAATCCCTTGTTCTTATCTCTGATTGTCTCCTTCGCCCGATCCCACGGCTTATATTGGATGCTATCTGGTTCCTTGGTGCGCATCCACAGTTCATGTTTGCCGCGCTCCCAGCATTTGAGCTGGCCGTCTTTTATCGACGTTGAATTCGTGAGATTGAATTCAATTTGGAACCATAACTTTATGGTGTTTTCCGGATACAAACTCATGATGTATTTTGTCTGATTGACTGTACTCTCATACACTACTTCTTCATCCAAAAAAAATACACCTATTCTACGTCCGCGCCGGTGGGCCTCCGATAATGCCAGATGTGCCAATACTGTACTATCCTTGCCTCCGGAAATACTAACACATATGTTTTCAAACTCATCAAAAATATATGATATTCTTTCTTTTACGGCTTCCAATACGTTTTTATTGATATATACTTGCTTGAGCATATATTGCATCTAGCCTCGCTTTCCATTCCGCAAACTCTTTAATTATAACAGAGTCGATTGGTAATGTAGTGCATAGATATTTAATCGTAGTCATGCCGGTAACTTTCAGAAAATTATTCATATTAAGGCGCCTGTAATGGGTATCAATGACAATGTACTGTCCCTTTGCTCTAATCTCGTCATAAGATAATACATTTTCAAGTTTAAATCGTTTGTTCCTCGCAATATAAAGCTGATCTGGTTGTACAGCTTTCTTTTTTAGATCGCCGGCAAACAGCTGCAGAACTCTCGGAACCGTGTCCGGATCCTTATTGCCCAAATTATTGAATAGATCCTCCTTCTTTGCCTCATACCTTGCCTTGTCGTTTTCTGATATCTCCACCGGTATCAGGTCCATCCTTACCTTGTGGGGTTTGATTTGGATGTCTTCCTGCTGCAGGAAAATGTAATCAAACGACTTTCCTTTGTACTTCCCCTTATTCAAAAAGTCCAGAAGAATCATAAAATCATCCTTCGTATCGATGATCGGAAAGTGATCGAATATGATCTTGTGCGGCGTCTGGTTGAGGTAGTGGTGAGCGCAGTTGTATATAAGCTCGCTCCGGTTCTGCGTCCGCATGCACCCATCCATGATAATAAGGCTGTCGTTCCCGATCTCTTCCAGGAGCCGGTAGAAAAATTTGTACATTTCAATATCTGCATATTCAATGTACTCTATTTCACAGTCAGCCTTGTACTTTACCGGGAAATCCTTATAGTAAAAGCAGAATACTTTTTTAATGTTTTTCCCGGTCAAAAGTTCATCAATTACTTTCTGTTTCTCCCTCTGTCCCAAGCCGATCCTTATCATGTAGATCATCCTTTCCATCAAGCCAGGCGGATATGTTCGCCCTGTTCTTTTTCAGCTCACATTTAAACCAATCGCATAGATTACCTTTTCGATGCAGGTTTGACAGTATCCTCTCATCAATCTTGCTCCTGGCGCATATGTCAACAATCCTCACATTATTATCTTGTCCCAGCCGGTGGACCCGGTCCTCTGACTGTGCCCTTGTCGCCCAATTAAAATCATTTGAATAGTATATCATATTTGAACAAAACTGCAGGTTTAGTCCGTAACCTCCACACGCCTTATTGGCTATAAGAAACTGAGCTTCATTTCTGAATTTTTCCATCTCGATATTTCTATTTTTTAAACTAATCCCGCCGTGAAACTGTGCTACACTGCTCTCGCCGTATTTATCCCGCAACACCTTGCCGACGTCATCTATTTCCATTCTATATTTACACCATATTATTATCTTATTATCAACTCCGCCAACTTCATCCAGCAGCGCCTCAATCCGTGGGTTATCCAGCGGATTCGTAAACAAAGGAATACTTTTTAATGGATCTACGCTGACTATTTCATTCCCACTGGCAACCTGCTGCAGGCCCGTAAAAAGCTTATATATCGTCGTACTGTCGAACTCATCGACATTGACCAACAGTTGATCTTTTGCGTTATAATACGCGAAATCCTGCTCTTTTGTCAGCCAGAAATAACGTGTGCGGTATTTTTTTTCAGGCAACTTTATACATTCGTCCTTATTTACAATATACGAGTACGGAGCTATTTTTCTTGTAAGGTAGTCCACATTGAGTACATTGCATACCTTGCCGTACTCATCGTACTCCAAGTGATTTGCCGCAAAGCTCCAGAATGAGTGATAGCCCAATATACGCTCATCCAGGATAAACCACTGGGCAAATAAATCAGCTTCGTTTTTGCTGACCGGGGTGCCATTCAGGATCAGGCGATAAGCGCATGACTTTGCCAGTGCCGCTATTCTTTTTGTACGCTTCGCAAAATGATTTTTAACAAGGTTGCTCTCGTCCACCACTAAAAAAACCTTCTTTTCAGCAACCAAATTCAGCAGTTTCAGATATAACCTGTCTGACTGAGACAGGCTCTCAATGCCATCCACCGTAAACATACGGGTATCATCCGCTACATGCTTTGCTAGTTCTGCCTTGATTGTGGGCTTGACGGAGCATGGGCATAAACACAGCACATGATCAACCTTGCCAGCATCGTAACGCAAAGCAATAAGCTCCAGCGCTGTTCGGGTTTTACCGGTACCCATCTCCATATATAGTGCTCCGACTTTCAGGTGCCGGAGCTTTTCAAAGGCTGCTATTTGGTGTGGAAGGAGTTGAGTTTTAAAAATCATCTTTCTCTCCTGCGTAAATCAATTAAATCCTGCTGTGCCCATCCATAAAGTGTTTCAGGGCTATTCTCGTAATCCTCAATAAACTCTCTTTCTGCCTCCGCTGCTTCTCTGGCACAGTCGCAACCATTTAACAACAGCTCTCCGCAATAAGGACAAAACAACTTTTTCATATCATTTCTCCTCTCAATCATCCTTTAAATCCTCAATAGTTCCAATATCCCGCATGATTCCTTCCAGTCCTTTTGGTTTCTCCTGCTCCGGTGCTTTCTCTGGCTTGACCGTAGTGATCTCTAGGTTGGTCTTATATTCCTCGATTGCTTTTAATGCTCCCGGGCCAAACCTAAAGCCGTACAATTCCGCAAAATCCTCAACCTCGCGGAAATACTTAACTGGCACCACAACACTGGGGCTTGAATAACTTGACCCCGGAAGAGATCTAGCTGTCTCATATAACGACTCATCCCGCCTTTGCCAACCTATATGCAATTCCCCCTTAGTGTTTGCCGGCACCGATATCCATCTTGTATGTTCCAATTCAAATCCTGCGTTGACAGCTTTGTCAGCAGCTTCGACATTATCTATTGCCACCGGATAACCCATACTCAACAGCTTATTTCCCACCTCAGCCGCCCGATCTACCGGTGAGCCAGTGCGAAAAGAGATTTTTTTAACCCATCCAGATCCGGTGACCCAACTGTAGCCAGCATCCTTGCAGGTTTCGATGATTCTCTCATCCTTCTTGGATATAACAGTAATCGTAGTCTCAGTAACTCTTATCTCCACTGGCGTTTCGTCCACCGGTTTTTCAGGCCGTAGTATCCGTATTTTCGCTTTACATTCCTTTTCCTCTTCATTTTTGATCTCCGCATCTACATCGGCAGGAGCCATGAAGGCAACCATAGTCAGCAATTCCTTGAAACCTTTATTCCGGTTGTCAATCCAGAATCTTGCCTCGGTCATACCGAACAGCCTCTCATAGGCTTCTACGCCTTTGGGCTTGAGGCTTGAAACATAATCCTGGCCCAATTCATATTTTTCAAACCTTATTTTTTCAGCCCAAAATATCTGCTTTTCTGAACCTTCGAGCTTTGGGAAACATGCATCTTCCATAGCTTTTTGACGTTTCTCATCCTTTTCCGCTTTCCAGCAGTCAGGACAAAGGCCGTACTCCGCACCCTCCTTCTCTCTCCAAAACTCTTTTGAGTTTTTTGTCGATGTATTCGTATAGGTTGGCCTTGAATATTCTTGTTTGCATTTTTCACAAAAGAAATTCATTATCATGATTGTTTCCCCTTTGTGCGTATCTCCCATTCGCCGCATTTCTGCGCCCACCCTACGCCGCGTGGAGGCTGGGATATTGCAGGGCAACCGGAATAAACCCGGCTATAATCTGCTATTCTTCATCATCAAAGAGCAATTTACCAGCCCCGTTCCAGTGATATGCAAGGCTTTCGACTTGTGACCTTGCAATGTCGGGGTATTTAAAATTAATACTTTTTAGCTCGTTTTCGATACGATTCACATATGAATCGTAATCCTTTATAACTTCTACTCCGCCACCTGACTGGATTTTTTTAACGGTTTCTTGCCTTGCAATATCAATTATGTACTTTTTTATCTCTACACGGGTTTGACCTTCATTGTAGAGTGATCCAAATACTTCGTTATCTTTCATCGCTAATAGCTCATCTAGTTCCTTCTTTACCATGGCTACGAACTCTGAATTTTTCATACTTTCGACTTCCTTTCAAATTTACTTTATATACTTATTGTACCCCATATGTACTCCGCTGTCAATACCTTTTCAAAATATTTTTGTCGTTTTTGTGTCGCATATATCCCGTGATTTGCATTGTCGTTTTAGCCATGATACAATAGTTACAATAGTATAGTTGTAGCTAAGTAAAGCCGTTTGGGTTGACCGCCCAAGCGGCTTTTTTGTTGCGCAAAAACGGGGTGAGAAAGAATGGCAAAAGTCGGCAGGCCTGCAACACCAACGGTTTTAAAGGTTTTAAACGGGAACCCTGGGAAGCGTCCGCTTAATCAGGATGAACCGAAGCCAAAGCCTGTCATGCCTCCATGCCCCAAAGTGTTGAAAGGTGAAGCCCTTGCGGAGTGGGAGCGCATGTCCGTAAAGTTGCAGGAACTTGGGCTACTGACTGAGATTGACAACGCTGCGCTTGCTGCTTATTGCCAATGTTATGCCCGGTGGATGCAGGCAGAGGAATTCCTTGAAAAGTACAGCCATGACACAAACGGCAATTTCAACGGATTTATGATTAAAACCACATCCGGATATTTACAGCAGCTTCCGCAAGTGTCCATTGCGCAACGATATGCAAAGTTAATGAGTGATTACCTTGGAAAATTCGGGCTTTCCCCGGCGGATAGGGCGGGGCTTGTGACACCGAACGCACCGGAAAAGGCAAGCAAATTCAGCCGGACGTTAAGCGGGTGATGGCATGACGCAGGGCGAGATTGCGGCACGACAGGCGATTGACTTTGTAACAGGTTTAAAACACGTAAAAGACCCATGGCATGGATGCTACTTTGATTTATTACCTTGGGAAGACCGGATTATCCGGGATGTATACGGAACCTTGAAAACAGATGGGACGAGACAATACCGAATGGTGTATGTCGAAATCCCGAAAAAGAACGGTAAAACCGAATTGATCAGTGCCCTTGGATTAAAGCAATTATGCGCTGATGGGGAATGGGCTGGTGAAATCTATGGGTGTGCGGCGGATAAAGGACAAGCAAGCCTTGCGTTTGACGTAGCGGTTGAAATGGTTGACCAGGAGCCGGAACTAAGGAAAAGAATCATTCCGATTTTATCACGCAAGCGGCTGGTGTATAAACCGACAAAATCATTTTACCAGGTATTGTCGGCGGAAGTTTACACAAAACACGGATTGAACGTTTCGACTTGCTTGTTTGATGAACTACATGCACAGCCTAACCGGAATTTATACGACGTTATGACATTTGGCTCCGGAGATGCAAGGCGGCAGCCATTATACTTCTTCATCACAACCGCAGGCCGGGACCCGGAAAGGACATCCATCGGATGGGAAGTACACAAAAAAGCTGAAGACATCCTGCTCGGAAAGAAGATCGATCCCACATTTTACCCGGTGATATTCGGATTTGACCCTGAAGCAAAGCGTATCTGGACCGGATGGGGTTGTGAAAAGTGGGAAGGCGAGGACGTTAAGGAAGCGTGGAAAGATCAAAGAATCTGGAAAATGGTCAATCCATCGGACGGTATCACGGTAAGGGACGGAGCGGTAAAAGAATCGTTTGACAGCGTAAGCGGAAGCGAATCAGACGAGATCAATTTCCAGCAACTAAGGTTAAACATTTGGGTGAAGACAAAATCCTCCAAGTGGCTGCCTATGGAAGTTTGGAACCAGAATGCAGGGTTGATTGTGCCGGAGAGATTGAAACGCAGGAAGTGTTTCGGGGGGTTGGACTTATCAAGCAAATTGGACATAACGGCATTTGCACTATTGTTTCCGCCTGATGACGAGCATCCGAAATGGTGCATCCTCCCGTTTTTCTGGATACCTGAAGATAACATGTGGGAGAGAGTGGAAAAAGACCATGTTCCATATGACAGATGGGAAAAGGCAGGACTCATCAAGGCGACACCAGGCAACGTAATTGATTACAAGTTCATCGAGAAAGCCATTATCGGGCTGAAAGATGACTATGACATTCAGGAAATCGGATTCGATCCATGGAACGCAATGCAGACATCCATTGTTTTGGAAGACAACGGGATTCATCCGGAGCCGGTAAGACAGGGATACAAGGACATGTCCCCGGCCATGAAAGAGATACAGGCATTACTGACAAGCAGACATATGAACCACGGCAACAACCCGGTACTGAATTGGATGTTTGACAACCTGGAAGTCAAGCAGGATGAAAACGACAACGTAAGGCCGGTGAAATCACAGGACAAAACAAAGCGGATTGACGGATTTGTAGCTTTAGTCAATGCCATGAATCGGGCGTTAAACGCCATAAATGAAGAAAGCGTGTTTGAGAAGAGAGAAGCGCGCGCATTGTAAAGGGGGTAAGGCATGAACGTTATCGACAGGTTAAGATTTGCATTTTCCAATAGTTTTAATGATTACGTCAAAGCGTTTTTACACGGAGACGATTCAACAAATTCGGAATCACAGATCAACCGTGAAGTTGCATTATGTTATTCTGCCATATTCGCCTGTACTCGTGTGTTGAGTGAAACACTTGCAAGTATGCCTGCGTTTGTATATAGGCGAGAAGATGAAAAAAGCAAGGTGTTGGGTAATGACATCGGGCTTTATGACATCCTTCACTATGAACCGAATTACGAAATGGCCCCGTTCAACTTTAAAGAATCTCTGATGATGAACCTTTGTTTGGGTGGAAACGCCTATGCACAGAAAGTATTCAGCAAAGCAAAAGTGCCTGAACTACTAGCGTTGTACCCGTTAGATTACGAAAACGTTATTTGTGAGCGGGACAATGAAACAAAGAAACTTACATATAAAGTTAAAGACGGAGCCTCACAAAAAACCTTGACAAGGGACTATATCTTTCATATCCCTGGCGTAAGCATGAACGGTATAACAGGGTTAATCCCGATCAATTACGCGACAAAAGCAATCAATCTTGGACTTACATATGAATCATTCGGTGTGAACTTCTATAAGAACGGCGCAAATACAAACCTTGTGGTTTTTCATCCAAAAGCATTAAGCGACATCGCGTTTAATAGGTTCAAAAGCCAGTTTGACAAAAGAACCGGCGTAGATCACGTCAACAAGCCTTTGTATATAGAAGAGGGCACAAACATAAAAGAACTCACCATAAAGCCCGTAGACGCGCAACTCCTTGAATCGAAGTATTTTCAAATAGAGGAAATCTGCAGATTCTACCGCGTGCCGCTGCATTTGGTTCAACACCTTCTTAGAGCCACAAACAACAACATCGAGCATCAGGGGCTTGAATTTGTCATATACACTATGCTCCCATGGGCGAAAAGGATTGAAGAAAATATCAATCTTCAATTACTCACAAGAGATCAGCGCAAAGCGGGATATTATACGGAATTCAAATTTGATTCCCTTTTAAGGGGCGACATTAAAAGCCGTTACGAAGCCTATGCGCAGGGGCGGCTAAATTCTTGGCTCAGTGCAAACGACATCAGAAGATTGGAAAATATGAATCCGATTGATGGGGGTGACACATACATCCAACCTTTAAATTACATCGATATAACAAAAGCTGATGATTATTTTTCAAAACAAAGCGATGCAAAGAAAGCTTTAGCGGAAGAGATATTCAAAATGATAGACAAAGAAAAACAATTGCGAGGCATGAGATGAAAAGACGCTTTTGCAAGGAGCATTCAATTTTACTAATTGAGATTCCATATACAGCGAAAAAAATTGATGACTATTTAAAATTTTTAGTTAAGAAAAAGATGGTTGTATAGCCATGGTTGAAGCCATTTTAAAAATGCTTGAAAATAAAGGAGATGGTCAGAATGTTCAAAAATAAATTCTGGAAATTCCAAGCCAAAGCAGATAAATCCGGCGACCTATTACTTTACGGTGAGATATCGTCTGTTTCATGGTGGGGGGATGAGGTCACGCCGAAGGAATTCAAAAAGGACTTGGATGCACTGGGCGACATCGACATTTTAAACATCTACGTAAACAGCCCCGGTGGTGATGTATTTGCGGCACAAGCCATGGTATCCATGCTGAAACGCCATAGCGCAGAAAAGAATGTTTATGTTGATGGATTAATGGCGAGTGCAGCAACGTTTTTCACTGGTGTCGGGAAAGTCTTTATGCCATCCAACGCAATGATGATGATACATAATCCATCTGCGCTTGTATGGGGCAATGCCACCGATATGCGCAAAATGGCAGATGACCTTGACAAAATCCGCGAATCCATGCTTGCCATATACCGCGATAAAACCGGAATGACGGATGAAGAGATTATTCCCTTACTCGATGCCGAAACGTGGATGACCGCTGATGATGCCATGGAATATGGATTCATTGACGAGATCGAGGAAGAAAAGAAAGTTGCCGCGTCTATTTCCAATACTATTCTAACCATTAACGGAATTCAGGCAGACATGACAAGATTCAAGCACTCAGACACGCTAATTCAGAAGTTTAAACCTTATGAGAAACCCCAGGACGTAATTATATCTGCCGGAAAACCGCCAGAGAAATCAGAGGAATTCCGGTCCGCGCCGGTTGACCTATATCAAAAATTAGTTACCAATCATGAAAGGAGAACGAGAATATGAGAGGGCAATTGAAAGCCAAAATTGACGCTCAAAACGCCATTGTCAAAACTGCCATCGACGCAAAACGGGCAATGACGGAAGACGAGCAGACACAGTTTAACGCTCTGGAAACAGAGATCAAGAACCTTGAGGCGACCATCAAGGCGCAGGACTTGCTCGAACAGAGAGCAAAGGACGCACAGACGCCCGCCCAGGAACCCATTTATGCGCAGCCGAAGAGTAACAAACCCGTATGGAATTCATTTGGAGAATTCCTGGGGGCGGTGAGGAATGCCGCAAAACCCGGAGGAAGTGTCGATAGCAGACTGTTGATTAAAGACGCTGCATCGGGCGCAAGCGAAACAGTCATGGAAGACGGCGGGTTCCTTGTTGGAAAGGACTTTGTTACCGAACTCCTGAAAAGGACTTACGAAACAAGCGTCCTTGCCAACCGTTGCCGCAGGATTCCCATTTCAGCCAATTCAAACGGGTTGAAGATCAACACCGTAGAGGAAACCAGCAGGGCGAACGGTTCAAGGTGGGGCGGCGTTCAAGCATACTGGGAAGGCGAAGCCGAAACAGTCACCGCGTCCAAACCGAAATTTGGATTGCTTGAACTGAACCTGAAAAAGTTAATCGGCCTTTGCTATGCAACCGGCGAATTGCTTGCGGATGCAACTGCGATTGAATCCGTGATTTCCCAAGCGTTTGCAGAGGAATTCGGTTTCAAAGTGGATGACGCAATCTTCCGCGGAACCGGCGCGGGACAGCCGCTCGGATTCCTCAACAGCCCCGCTCTGATCAGTGTAGCAAAGACCTCGTCACAGACCGCAGACACCATCACCCTCAACAACATTCTGGACATGTGGACCAGGATGTGGGCAAGGTCACGGACAAACGCAATCTGGTTAGTCAATCAGGAATGCGAACCGCAACTGACCAAGATGTATCTGCCGACAGGTTCATCTTCCGGCGTATCGGTGTATATGCCGCCCACGGGCGTATCACAGTCGCAGTATTACACCTTGTTCGGGCGTCCTGTTATCCCTGTTGAATACGCATCCGCACTGGGCGACGAGGGCGATATCAGCCTTGTTGATTTAAGTCAGTATATGCTGATCGACAAAGGCGGAGTCAACGCAGCTTCATCTGTCCATGTAAGGTTCCTGTACGACGAATCCGTGTTTAGGTTCATTTACAGGGTGGATGGACAGCCGATATGGAAAAAACCGCTCACTCCCTATAAAGGAGCGTCCACGTTATCCCCGTTTGTAACACTTCAGGCGAGAGCCTAATTTGAGAGAAAGGAGAGATATGACATGTTGAATGAAAAATACGATATCAGAACAGCAATTTATCCAAGGTCCGTATCGTCCGCAGGCACGACATCCATATATTTCAACCTTGCCAAACACGGTACGGCAACATTCATATGGGACATTGCACCGACAGGTCTGACCATGACCTCCACGGGCCTTGTTTATCAGGCAACGGATGAAGCCGGGACAAGCGGCGCGTCAATCACCGCAACGTCAACAGTGGTATATGCAACCAGCAACCTGACCGAAGCGACCATCACGCCGTCCATTTCAGCCGGTGAGACAAACGCCACTGTGACCATCAACGGACTGACATTCACCGCTCAAACAGCCGGCGTGACATCCACTACATCGAGCAGGCAATTCACCGGAAATACAGCCAATGTATCCACCACCATCACGAACCTTGCGGCCATCGTCAACGATGACACTTACGGCGTACCGGGTGTGAGGGCGTTGGCGGGCAGCGCAACCTTGACGCTGTATCTGGACGAAGATCCTGTCAAGTATCTGGAAAGCGGGTACTATGGCATGGCGATCACATCCAGTAACACCACCGACCTGACCATTGGCGCGGCGCACATGCAGGGCATGATTGAGGTCAAGGACAGCCAACTGACCCTAAGTTCAGATTTCACCCATGTTGCACTGAATGTCATCAACACATCGGCCAACTATACATCGGCGGTCATCATCAGGGGCGAATCGAGGTATGCGGCACCGCAGCAGATTTGTCCGAGGACAAGGATTTAACAAGACGGGGCGGGGCAACCCGCCCCTATTTGGGAGGGTGGGGAATGAATCAGTTTTTGATTTCGATTAAAGCGGAAAACGGACAGGCAAAAGTTGACTTTTCCTTCAACGGCGAGCCGGTCAAGGGACTGTTTGCGGTTAACATGATCGCCAATACCAGAACGGGTGAGTTTGGACTGAATGGAATAAGGTTCAAGACAGACGAAAACGGCAACTTTTTTGTAGACCCGCAAACCAACGATACCGCCATGGAAGGAATCAATTTGCTTGGATTACTGGAAAATGGAATCCCCATGAAGGAAAGAATAGACCGGATTTCCAAGGAACTTGACTTTGAACTTCAGAACATCAAGGACACTTCGACATTAAGGGCAAGAAACATGATAAAGGAGAGATTGTCATGTTAAAGCTAGTGACCGCCGTATCAAATGAACCTGTGACACTAAGTGAAGCAAAGGCATATTTGCGGCTTGATTCAACGTCGTTTGAAGACAACATTTCCGTTGTGCAGTCAATTGCCGGAGGATATCACGCCACGGCGGGACTGACGGGCACAAGCACAAGCATCACAGGGCATACGGCCTTAGTCTTGTTGGAGCCGTTTAATTTGAGCGCAGGCGCGACGGTGGATGTAGATATCTACGAATCCGACGACGGAGTGACCTTTACGGAATGGACGGCAGGCGGGACGTTTACGCAGGTGACGACAGCCAACGATACGACCAATCAACAGGTGGAGTACACGGGAACAAAGGCGTACATAGAAGCCTATGCCGTTGTCACGGGAGCAGATGCAAACTTCTCTGTATCCATTATCAAGAGCGCGCCGACATCCACGGAAGACACATTCATTACAGGTTTAATCAAAGTTGCCAGAGAGTATTGCGAGAACTACCAACATAGAGCGCTTGCAACACAGACATGGGATTTAGTTCTGGATGACTTCCCGGATGAAGACTTTATCGAGTTACCTAAAGCACCGTTACAATCCGTCACAAGCATAACCTACATTGATTCAGCTGGGACAACAGCTACCATGACGGCAAGTCTATCCGGATACTTCGTGGATACTAACGAGCCGGGGAAAGTGTGTTTATCCTATGGCATTACCTGGCCGTCGTTTACACCTTACCCATATGGCGCAGTTAAAGTGAGATTTGTTTGCGGACATACGGGAGTTACCCCGGACGTTATTTCGGAGTCAACAAAGATTGCCATGTTGATGCTGATTAACCATATGTACGAAAACAGACTACCGGTGTTGATTGGAAGTATCAGCAAAGAACTGGAATTTGCTGTTTATACGTTATTGGATCAAAACAAAATGATTTATTGAGGTGTATATGAATCCGGGCGAATTGAGAAGCAGAATCATAATTGAAAAACAGGCGATAGGATACAACGATTTCCACGGCCATACGGAAACATGGTCCACCCATGCCACTGTATGGGCAAAGGTTGACCACTTGTCTGGAAGAGAGCTTCAATTAGCGCAGCAAGTTTCCGCAGACATCAATTATGAATTTGTCATCCGGTACAGAGCGGACATGGCAGATACGAGAAAAACCGAACTATACAGGATCAATTATAACAACAAGATTTTCAATATCCGTGATGTGAAAGACCTGGACAACCGTCACGCATGGTTGTACCTGAAATGCGAGGTGCGGCAAAGTGAGCAGCCTGACTAACAATAGGTTTACGTATAAAAGCAACGTCCCGAATGTCAAGTATGCATTAAGCGAACTGGAAAAGGCCGCATTGAAAGAGATTGGGAAGTTCGTAACCAAGACCGCCAAGGCGAATGTAGACGAAGTCACAGAGAAAAGAACCGGGCTGTTAAGGCGGAAGATTGGTTACTGGATTAAACGGAAAGACAAAAGCGTCCAGGTGGGGGTAAGAAAAGAAGCGTTTTACGGACTGATGATTGAAAATGGACACCGGGTTTTTACCGCCAAGATGAAGGCGCAAGGGTACTACATTAACAAGCGCGGGCAGATGGTGCAAAGAGGTATCCTGAACAAAATGAAATCTGCATCCGGTAAGACAAGGCTTCACAACCTGACTGCAACGGAATTCGGCGGAAGCACTGTCCCGGCAAGGCCGTTTTTGACCCCGGCAGCGCAAGACCATATTTCTGAAATCCGGGAGATTGCAGCCAAGTATATCAAGGAAATCGAGAAGGACACAGTAACAATCAATTCTGGAGGGGATGAATGATGAACACAATTGAGTTGAAAAAAATGATATCGACGTTTCTCTTAACAAAGTGTTCAAAGTCCTACCCTTACGACAGCGTACCGGAAACTGCTGCAATTCCTTATGTGACTTTCAGGCTTGGAAGCAGTTTTACAGACGAGAACCAAAAAATGGAGCGGTTTACATTAACAATTGACTGTTTGGACAACAAATCAGATACAACGGCACTGGACACATTGGCGGGAAGCATTGACGGCGACGGCGCCATTGTAAACGCGACGGGGTTGCATAGAAAAAGGTATTTTTTAGACGGAACATTACAGGCGACATTTTACCGGGAAGCAAGGTTGGAACTGGACGACGAGGACCCGCAGATTAGAAGAAGGCAGTTAAGGTACGAAGTACAAGCTTATTTATAAGGGAGGAAAATGGATGAAAAGGGTGGCAATCATAGGGTATGCCCCAAGCTGGAAAGATGCACCATACAACGATCCGGATACGGAAATCTGGATTATGAATGATTTATATGATTTCGTTCCGAGGTTTGACAGGTTATTCGACATTCACATGATTGAAGAGATCAGGGTAAGGAAAAGCAGGGGCGAAGGAAACAAGTTGCATTATGACATGCTGAAAACTTTTGAGCAGCCCATTTACATGCAAGATCATTACGACGACATCCCGGCCAGTGTGAAATATCCGCTGGATATATTGACAAAAAAATATAGAACAGACGCCATGGGCGACAAGATTTTTATTACTTGCTCCGTGTCTCACATGTTAGCCCTGGCGATTTATGAGGGCTTCGACGAAATCATGCTTTATGGTATCCACGAAGCTGTTGACAGCGAATACAAAGACGAAATGCCATCTGTGGTCTACTGGCTTGGATACGCAATGGGCAAGGGAATCAAGGTCACAATTTCCCCGGATTCGCCATTGCTGAAAGCCTATTTCGTATACGGCTACGAAGAACCTGAATATGCGGAATTCCATCGTGCCTTGGAAGGTGAAAAGATCAGGATTCAAGGCATTCAGAAAGAGGCCATTAAGAAGCAACAGGGATTCCGGGACGAGGAAAACAAGTGCGCAGGCGCATTGGCGATGCTGGAACACATTAAAAAACTGACTACAACGTAAAGGAGGCGATTGACATAAAAGGCGAAGCGGCTTTCAACAAAGGATTTTCGGAGATCATCAGCGACCTGACAATAAAGTATCAGATCAGCCGAAGCAAACTTTTAAACAGCGGGGGAGGTTCCTGCGAAGAGTTTGCAGCGCGGACGGCTGAACTGAAAACACAATTGAAGGCCACTGATGATGACTTCGAAGCACTTTTCAAGAACTACCTGAAACTAATCGAAAGGGGGATTATCAAATGATCAAGGTTAATTTACAACTGTTCGCAGACCCGGATGATATCTTACTGGGCGACGGCGTATTTTCGTTCGGTTCCACAACATCATCCATGACCAATATTGCTCTAACTCGCGGCGGCGGGTCATTTTCCGTTGAGCGCGGGTATCGGCAGATTGAAGCAGATGGAGATTACGGGCCGGTAAAGAGCAGGATACGGATAACAAAATCTGTTGCCAAACTCAACATGAAGATATTGGAACTCTTGCACAGCAACATAGATGACTATTATCCCGGCCTGTCTTCAAACTATACGTCCGGCAGCACCACGGCATCCATCACCGGCTCCGAGCTAACATCCAATATCACGTCCAGCGACTACAAATATGTTGCATGGACCGGTTACTCCAAAGCGGGCAGAAGAGTTTACATCGAATTGCAGAACGCAATCAATCTGGAAAACATCAACTGGCCGCTTGTGGACAAGGATGAAGTTGTCGCAGATTGCACGTTTACCGCAGCATATGCGGCAAGCACACGGACAAAGGAACCCTGGAAAATTATTATGACAACGACGTCAAGCTAATCCCGATTTGCGGGAACCCACCCTATACGGAGGGGGCAACCCCTCCCACCCTTTTAAAGGAGGAAGATTATGGAAATTAAAGTAAGGGAATTTGAATTTGGCGATATACCCAAGTTGTCAAAGATACTTGCAAAGATTGGCGCGAAAGATGCGTTGAAACAGATATTTGCAAAGCCTGATATCCAGGAGAAGGATGTTAAAAAGAAGGCCGAAGCGGTCAAGAGGATGCAGGAGGAATTCGGTGCAGAGTTTGCCGCACTGATTATCACCAGCATCTGGCAGGCTGAACCTGAAATAAACGCATTTGTAGCAAGCCTGACAAATCAATCCGTGGATGAAGTTACCCACATGAAGCCAGATAAGATCAAAGCGATCATTGCAGAGATCGGGAAGACCGGAGCGTCATTGACTGATTTTTTCAAACTTGCGGCGAAATAGACGAGATCGACATATACGATACGCTATTGAGCCGGTACTCCAATATTGATTTTGTTTTGAGGCTGGACATCAACACAGGCATGAGATTATACGTGAAGGCGAAGGAAGAAAAGAGCAGGGATAAGATGTATCAGGCATGGGTGCAACTATATCCGCATTTTAACAAAGATACATTCATTCCGTTCAAAGATTTTTGCGACGGAAGCGCACGACCGGAAAGTAAAAAATCGGCAGAAGAGATTCTTGCCGAAGCAGAAGCAATCAAAAATCAAATACAGGGCGGGAGCTGTAAGGTAGTAAACGGACACGATTTGACGGATGGAAACGAAGTGGCGGTACTATACGGGCGTAAAAAGTGAGGGGGCGGTTATCATCGAGATATTCAGAATATTCGGAAGTATTTTTCTTTCAGACAATGATGTAAACAAAAAACTTGATAATGTCGATAAAAAAGCTTCCGGCGTAAGCAAGACCCTGGGTAACATGGCGAAGGGCTTTGACAAAGCCGGTTCCTCACTTAGTAAATTAGGCCGCGATTTATCTGTTGGACTGACCGCGCCACTTGTTGCCGTGGGCGCAGGCATAATAAAACTCGCCACCGGTGCAGCGGACTATGCGGATGAAGTGGGGCTAATGGCTGAAAAGACTGGCCTTTCTATTAAAAACGTTCAAGAACTGCGTTATGTCACGAATCAGCTTGACGTTGAATTTAGTACGATTCAAACATCCATCACTGCGTTTACGAATCAATTGAAAACAACCGACAGCGAAAGCAGCAATGCATCACAAGCACTGCAAAGACTTGGCATATCCATGAAAAACGCCAACGGAAGCACAAAGGATATGTCTATTCTGTACACCGAAGTCATCAAAAAATTATCAGGTGTTGAAAATGAAACCGACAGGAACATACTTGCATCCTCGCTGTTTGGACGGTCGTATTCTGAATTGATACCAATACTGAATGCGGGAAGCGATGAAATTGAAAGACTAACAGAGGAAGCAAACAAACTTGGGCTGATTATGTCCGACGAATCCATAATTTCCGCACGCGAGTTTGGGGATGCATGGGATAGGGTAAAAATGCAATTCGGCGCTGTGTTTCGCGAGATTGGGATGTCGTTTATCCCACTATTGCAGGATAAGTTAATTCCATTTATCCAGAATCAGGTTGTGCCTGTGTTTCATGGGCTTGCAAATTCGGTTGAGAATGTCGTTACGTGGTTTTCAAATTTAAGCCCATCGGCACAAAATGTTATCGGGGCATTGTTGTTGATAGCTGCAGCAACTGGCCCGCTGATATCGATATTTAGTAAAATTTCAACCACAATCAGCGGCTTAATTGCCGTATTACAATTTGTGATCTCACCAATTGGATTAATTATCATCGGTGTTGCGGCTTTGGCGGCGGTCGCATTCCTTCTGATAAAAAATTGGAATAAAGTCCCGCCATTCTTTAAAGCCTTGTGGGAGTTTATCAAGCTTGGCTTTGCAAGATGGGGTGTAGTGATTCAATTGAATTTGAGGCAGGTGCAGTATGCGCTCGCGAAATTTCTTGACTTCACTGCCGGAAATCTCATGGGTTCCATTTCAAGCCTTTTAGAACTGATGTCCCGCATACCAGGCGTGGGTGATGTATTCACAGGAGCCGCGAATAGTATAGGTTCATTGCAGGATAAAATCAAAAACTTTGTTGAAAACTCCCGCAATGACCTTGATACCGCAATAGCCAACGAAAAGGAGGCAGGCGGAAGGGTAGCGGACGCATGGGGCAATGCCATGGATAAACTTGGCGATATTGGACAGGGCATGAAAGATACTGTTTTGAGTGCGGTGGACAGCGTTAAGGGTATCTTCAAAAATGGATTTGATGAAGTCAAGCAAAAAAGTGTCCAAACGGTTACAACATTGGGTGAGACTGTGGAAGATGCCACTGAAAAGGTCAAGAAAGCCTATGAAAAATTCATATCCAACTTACGCGCCCTTGTGGGATGGGAAGAACGGGCATACGACAAGCGCATAGAAACGCTGGATTCCTTTGGCGCGGCTGTTGTGAAAGCTCTTACCAATCAATACAACGAGCAGCGCAAGGCGCAGGAGAAAGCCCTCAACAAAGAATTGGACGGGCTGAAAACAGCGCATGAAACAAAAATGAAACTGTATGATGAAGAGTACAACGCGAAACGCAAAACCATTGAGCAGACAAAGGACACTAATTTAAAGAAGCTTCAGTCAGATATTGACGCCTTGAACGCCTTGACCGATGCAGAGGAAAGGGCTTTAAAGGAACAGGAATATCAGACAAAGCTTTCCAATTTGAATAAACAAGTCCTGGAAGCTACCAGTTTGGAAGAGCGTTTGGAAGCTTTAAAGGAAATTGACGACCTAAAAGCGGAGCATGAGCGCGAAGCCGCTTTAGAAAGCCGCGAGTTGCAGATTAAGACATTGCAGGAGCAGATGGATGCCATTGAAGAAGCGGCGGAAAAGGAAGCTGCAGCTCTGGAAGAAACATACGACCTGAAAAAAGAAACTGCCGAAAAGGAATTAGAAGACCTTGAGGCTGCACTCAATGCCCGCATGGAGAAGATGCAGGAACATTATGACCAACTATTGGAGGAAGAATCATTAAACGCCGAAGCACGGCAATTATTGATGAACGAATCCAACGCGCAGATGATTCAAGACCTTTTGACAAAGTACAATCCGGAATGGCAGAATGTCGGACAGTCTTTCGGCGAGAGTTTAGTTATGGGTCTTAACAGCATGGCAACATCTATGAAAGACGCAATACGGAAAGCCCTTGGATTAGTACCTGATGAAGCCGAAACCGCCAATCAGCAAATGATTGATACATTACAGGAATTGGCGCAAAGATTTGCCGACCTTGGCAACGAAGAAGGCAAATTATACACGGAAGCCCTGATTGCCAAACTGCGTGCGGGTGCAACCGTAGTCAACGCCGAAACTGTCGCCATGGTTGCGAACATGGACAAAATATTCCAGATACTGAACTATAAGCTTCAATACGCCGTAGCAAAAACACAAGCTGAAAAGGACGCTATTTCCGCCGCCGCTAATCAGGTGCGTGCCACCATGCCCGCAGATGTTGCCGCATTGGTAGGGTCTAATGTGAGTATAGAACAGATGTTACAGAATGTGCAGAACACAATAGCAGCAGGGTTAGGAAGTACAAGCTATACAGGAAATGCAACGGCTCCTGTTGTTACAGGTAACGCTACTGCGCCCGTTGTCACAGGTAGCGCAACAGTCACACCTGCGGAATCATGGCAGCTTGACCATTACGAATCAAAAGCACCATACCGTGGAATTTACCACAAATATATCAATGGCGTAAAACAATCCGGATGGAAATATGGGCCACCCAAAAGCCCGTTATCGGCAACAGAACAAGCAGAATACAATACCTTTGTTGCAAATCATGGTCAACCCATATATGACACCAATTTTTACGCTTCCGGTACTCCATCTGCCCGCCGTGGTTGGGCTTTAGTAGGTGAAGAAGGGCCGGAGCTTGTCAAGTTCCACGGCGGCGAAACGGTCAAAAACGCGCGCGATACAGCAAAGGCAAGGGGGGTTACGCTAAACATTTACTGTAATCGTCCATCGGACATCAAAGAAGCGACACGCGAAGGGGAAATGTTGGTCAACAGATTGAGGACATTGGGGGGTGTGACTTAATGGGTAGAGTATTTTCAATCAATGGCGAAGAAGTTTTAGTCGATCCGAACTGGCATATAAGCGATGCATTAAATTCTCGTTCCTCTATGGAATTAACGGCTATTGAAATGACCAGCGTTCCAGAATTAGGGCAGGAGATTATTGTCTACAAACACCTTGAATCCGGCGAATCCGCCCGCGACATCGGCGACGCCACTTTCTCCCGCACCTCCAACGCAACCATGCAGGACGGGTCAAGCGTGACCGCCAATGTAACGCGGTATGAGACGGGGGTGTACGGGAATGCAATCACCATAGAAGAAGGCACGACAAATCACATTACCGCCCAATCATCATTTACCGTTTATACAGGTGCGTCCGCAACATCAACATTGGAAACGACCGGAGAATGGGCGGGATGGTATAAGGCAGAAATAACCAGAGTTGGTGGTGGTGGGTTTATTGCATATTTACAAACTAAAAGTCAACCAGTAGATGAAACAAGGACATATTCTATTGAATGGCATAATGCATCAGCAAATGTTTTACCATATTTAGCGGGATTGACGGTTAACGTTGGTTATTTATCGAACACAAGTGGTAATAAGTGGGCTACTACATATAAGAATATCGGAGGCACGGCGATAAACGAAACAATATACTTGCGCCATTTGACATTAGCTAATACTAATGTTAGTGAGACAGTTTATTATCGATATTACCAAAATGAGACAAAGGGTTATCCTACCACATTCATTGACGGCACTCGTTCCCCTGAAACACTCACCATCCCCGCCCCCGAAGAATCCGCAGGCACCATCCAATGCCGCATTAAGCCCCTACGTTCACCCGGCACAATAGAGCAATACATATTCGATGCAGGTGGACTTGGACTGAAAAATATGGAAGCCTATGTCAATACCGATGGGACGCTTGGGGTAAGGTATAGTAGTCCGGGTATAAATATTGTTTTAAATGGTGATTTTTCGAAGGGTAGTACATCATGGGGAGGTTCAAAATGTACATATGCAATGGCTAATAATCAGTGTTTGTTTACTGCCACAGAACAATATGGTGTAGTTATACAAACTATTGTTAATTATGCAAATTATAAATCGCACAAGTTATATTTTGCTGCTTTGATTAAAGTTGCAGATAGTAATGAAGTGTTTTATCTTAACGACGGAACAACACAAGTTGGAGGAAGTACACCTGCTGTTTATGGAGCATTCTCTTCGACTAGTAATGTAATGACAATATCATCAGCAGCAACTACTTTAGTTATAAGATTACAAGATAATAGGGCAGCAGGTTGGACTGAAATTGGATTAAAAAATATAATGTGCATTGATTTAACCTCACTTTTTGGCGCAGGTAACGAACCTTCCAAAGCGACGTGTGATACACTTTTTGCCACATGGTTTGATTATGTTACTCCTATAGTGCTCAAAGGTTCCACTATCCTCGCAAAAAATATATGGTATACAGTCGCATGGAAGTGGTCATCTTCAGGTGTGAAACTGTTACTCAACGGTGTGGAAGAGGATTCAAGCATTATACCGCCCGAAATGGTGCTACTTGATGAAGATAAAACAGTTAACAATGATGTTGAAAACGGCAACTTTGTTGATGGCAGTAATTGGACGCCAAACGGTTCAACGGAGAGTGTGGCAAACAATACTTACAGTGATACCGGAAATGGATCAAGCAGCGCACCATATTTTGAACAAGACACAGGCGTGACATACATAGGCACAAATTTGGTATACCTGTCTGTATTGGCAAGGGTAACAAATACATCATGCACTAAAATCCAGATTCAAGTGCGCGGCTCATCCAGCGGCGTTTCTACATATGATTTGAATACGCCGACACAGAATGAATGGTACAGGATTTCCAATATATTTACAATAGATTATACTTTTTCTGGTCATCTTATAGTTCGAATCATTCATACCTATACTGACGCTGCAACGGCAAACGGCAAGGTCATGGAATGTAGAGAAGTGCTTGATGTTGATCTAACTACAACATTTGGCAGGTATGATGAACCTGTAACCCGGTGGTGTGATGCTTATTTCAACAACTGGTTTGACAGTATGACACTTTCATCCAAAGTGAATTTTGGCAGGAATTTGAGCGTGACGAATATTGTCACGAATGGGGACTTTACAGATACATCAGGATGGAATGCATATGCATCAACACTATCAGCAGCAAGCAATACCCTTTCTGTAACAGGTGATGGTTCGGGTGAAGTAGCGGCAACTAATCAAAGCACTGGTTCGGCAATTGGAATAACAGATTATTACAATACCGTATTTTTAGTAAGAGTTACAAATGCATCGTGTACAAAAATCTATATCCAATATGACGGTTCAACAGGTGGAACAAACAAGGATGTATGGACACAACTTAATCCTATTCAGAATACATGGTATTCTGTTTCAATTAAAGACACTCCACCAGCTGATGCAACGGGTAATTTTAGGTTTACAATCAACCACGCCTACGCCGATGCTGCAACACAAAATGGAAAGGTGATGGAAATTAAATCTGTTGTCATTGTTAATGCGACAGATGATTTCGGAAGCAGTTTTGAACCGTCTACGGCATGGAGTACTGCCAATTTATTACCATGGTTTGACGGTACGACAACGTTATATGAACGGCTCGATGGATTACTTGATGATGTAAGGATATCCAATATAGCAAGAGAAGATAAAGACATCCTCGACACATACAACTACGGCGCAGCTTCTCCCATAGACGAGTATACAACGGCAAAGATACCATTCGATGATACGCTGGACATCTACGCTAGGCCTAAGATATTCGCGGGGACAATTGACACCGTGGAAGCAAATGAGCCTTTCCCTGGTGTACTGTACAACCACATTACCGCAGTGGACTTCAACCAATTGGCGGATAAAAGAGTCATCAATCAGTCCTATACGTCAGCCACGACCAGCGATATTGTGTACAACATCATTTCGGCGGTGCTGACCGAAGAAGGGGTAACGGCGGGAACGATTGAGACAGGGCCGATATTGACGGAGGTGCATTTCAATTATATATCATGCAGCGAGGCATTGAATTACCTCAAGACCGCAACGGGGATGAACTGGAATATCGACTTTGAAAAGAGGCTTAACTTTACATCCAGTACCTTGACACTGGCGCCGTGGACGTTGAATGATTCTGTGCAGCATGAAAAATTCGCGGTAAAGAAAACCCGCGATCAGTACAGGAACAGGCAATACATAAGACTTGGCACAGGTAAGGTATTGGGCATACAAAGCGAAGCCCCTACACCCGCGCCGGACGGACTATCTAAGACGTTTATTTTAAAATACCCTATTGCCAAGCAGCCGACAATCAACATTAACGGAACAGCCTTGGCAACCTCCGACGTGGGCGTGCTAAACGTGGATTCGGGGAAAAAGTGGTACTTCCAGTACAGCAGCCCCAACATCACACAGGACGATTCCGAAGCGACGTTGAGCGCAGCCGACACCATTACAGTAGACTATACCGGGAAACGTCCGGTTATTGTGTCAACCGACAACGAAGCGGAGATTTACAATCGTGAGCAGGCAGAAACCGGAACATCAGGAATATATGAAAACGTCCAGACGGAACAGACTATCAACGACAACGACCAGGGAACAGAGTATAGCGAAGGATTGATCCTGAAGTATGGGGAAATTGCTGTTGTGGCAACATTTGAAACCGAAGTCCCTGGGCTTAGGATAGGACAAGTTCTCCCCATACAAAAATCGCTCTATGGGATAACGTCCGACTTCCTGATTGAATCCGTTGATCTGAATACAATTGACTGGCAGAAAGTCCATTATTCCGTAAAAGCCATTGCAGGTGCGGCCCTGGGTGGATGGGAAAAAATGTTCCAAGACCTGGTGAGGAAGTCAAAGGGGTATACGATCAGCGAAAACGAACTATTGATTATCCTGAACACGCAGACAGAAAAGGAAACATGGGGAGGTACGACCACCGTAACCATACAGGACAAGTACGGGAATAGTTGGAAGAAAATAGGGCAGTTAGGGAGTGAAACCGACATAAAGTCACTTGTAAGTCTTGGAAGTGGTGTTGCGCTGGCCGGAACGTCTCCAACTGGCAAGATATACAAGACTTCCGATTACGGAGATACGTGGACAATGATAACACAATTGAGCGCAGAAACAACGGTAATGTGTTTTCAAAATATGGGTAGTGGGTTAGTATTGGCGGGTACATCTCCAACCGGCGAAATATTTTTTTCATCAAACAGTGGAAATACATGGTCGTTAGTAACAAGGCTTGGAAGCACAACTGCGGTATATGCCATGGCTCACGCCGGATCATATGTAGTTGCAGTGGCGGGCAACCAAATATACCAAAGCACAAATTCGGGAGGAACATGGAATCTAAAATATACAGCTTCCGGAACGGTAAGCGCAGTATGTTTTGATACGGCAGGTGTTTTCCTTGCGGGAACGACTTCTGGCAATGTATACAAAAGTTTAGACGGTGGCGCTACGTGGAGCTATGTTACAAATATCGGTGTTGAAATATACTGCCTTGAATCGCTAAATGGCGGGATTGAACTGGCTGGAACCACTGGATTCGGAGTGTCGGGGGTATATAAAAGCATAAATTATGGTTCAAACTGGGCTCATATAAATTATAGCGGTGTTTATGCAATTGAAAAATTAAGCAATAACGAAGTGTTGCTAAGCGAAAATGGGGAAATTGCAAAAAGCACAAATTCTGGTACGTCGTGGAGCATAATAAATGGATCTCAAAGCATTATGGGGCATATTGCTTGGTCTATATGCGATCTTGGAAATGGCAAAGTTTTATGTGGCGTTGAGCGTGTTGGGAAAGTATATAAAAGCCCATCAAATGGAGTAGGAGTGACGTTATATGATTAAAGAGATCGGATTATGGAATGGGACTTTTGAAATCAGCATCAAGAATAAGCAAACGGGAGAGACAAAAAAAGAGGTCGTTCACAACCGTATCATGAACGCAGGATTGCAGGAAATCGTAAAACCGTTGTATGGTACTGCGGCAAACCTGGAAATCAAATACCTTGCGCTTGGCACAGGAACGACTGCAATCACTGACAACGACGCGGCCCTTGCGTCCGAGTCTGTCAGGCTATCCGCAAATGCCACTTTGTCTGCTACGGCAACGGGACAGGTGACGAGTGAGTTTATCTTGACTGAAACAGCCATGATTACAGCCATACAGGAGATCGGGATATTCTGCGGGACATCAGCAAGTTTAACGGCGGATGTGGGGATCATGCTTAGCCGTATACTATGGTATCACAACCATACGGCAACGGAAGAAATCACATTCAGACGGATTGACCAGGTATCACGGGGCTAAACGAACCGGCTACCGATGCGGGCACACCGGCAGCCGTATTATACCTTCCCTTGTCGGGCGGTGCGTCCAACAGAGGAAGGCAAAGACTATTCTATCACAAACGAAAGGGGCGGTGCAATGTGAGCGAAAAGGAAAATGAAATACTTCTTGAAATCCGTGATAAGGTTATCAGGATAGAAACCAAAATCGAGGACTATGGCAATATCCGCGATAAGCTTGACAAGGCTTACGGAATGTCGTGCAACAACAGGGAGGACATAACGGAAATGAAGGATAGCCAGAAATGGCTATGGCGCACAGTGGGCGGCAGTATCATTGCCGGAATTATCGCTTTTATCTTTAAATGGGGAGGGAAGTAAATGTATACTATTCTGAATGATTTCAACCTGGCGAAAAATTTTAAACTGTCCGAATTCGTCTGTCATGACGGTTCCGGAAAGGTAATCATCGTCCCGGCTCTTGTTGAGAAGCTTCAAGCCCTGCGGGACAAACTAGGTAAACCCATTACCGTGGTGAGTGCATACCGGACAGAAGAATACAACAAGAAATGCGGCGGCGCGCCTGCATCACAGCATTTGTACGGGAAGGCCGCAGACATCAAAGTATCGGGAGTAACGCCGTTGCAGGTGGCATTACTCGCTGAATCTGTCGGATTCAACGGGATTGGCGTATATACCCATGACGGTAACTACTTCACCCATGTGGATGTACGGCCCACAAAATCATATTGGAAAGATGCTGCAGGGCATAAGCTCATATCTATAAAATCATTGAAGGAGGTGTAAAAAATGAATGAAAAACTATTAGAACGCATTATGAAGCTTTTAGAGGTCAAGTCACTCGTTACCTTTGGCATAATCGGCCTGGTTATTCACCTGGCCGTAAAAGGTACTATTGAGCCAAAAGACGTTGTACTTTTTGCCGGTATGATCCTGACATACTTCTTTAATCGGAAGCCAAACGAAACCAAGGAGGGATGATTATGCCTGAATGCCCATGCCTATTCTGCAAAGGTATCCCCATTAGCAACAGAACGCCCTGTACTGACTTTTGCAGCATATATCTGGAATGGAAGAGCAAACCGCCTTAACGCCCGGGAAACCGGGCTTATTTATTGCGCTTTTGCGGATTTCATTTTAATTTTACGTTGCCCAAAATAGTTCTTTCGGCAAGTTCCAATCCACCCGGTGAATACAGTATCGTATTTGTGCCGATTGTTTTGGTGCCAGGGTATGCAGCAAGAGATGCTACGCTATCCATAAAATTTCCCATAGTATTCATGAATTCTTTTCTCTGAGTGTCGGATATCTCCCATGATGAAAGATGAGAAAGATATAGTTTTACCGTTGCTGTAGTGCCATAGACCGAAGTGCTAAATTTACTTATTACGCCGTCCTTATTTATTACGCTAAGTTTTTCCTTAACCATATCATTAAACTTATCCGGATCTATTCCTTCTTGGGTTGCTTTCGTAGTTGTTTCAATTTTTTTAGTTGTCTCCGACCCGGTTGCTGTCTGCACGTTTTTTATAGTGGTTAAATCTGTCGATGCTGTTGTATCTGCCTTATCGTCCCCAAAAATTAATCCCAAGGCTACAATTGCCAAAACAGCCATCACGAATATGCCAAGAACAGTCCTGCACCCTATCCGTTTTCTTTGTGGCTTTATGTTGTAATTTGGCTGATTAAATGATAGTCCGCATTGCGGGCAAAAATTAGAATTATCTGGGTTTTCCTTACCGCAACGATTACAGATCACAATAATCACCACCCACCTTTTTGTACATATCATATACCAAAATTTTCACAATTACAAGAGGGCTATGATGAACTAAAACTATTTGACATGGGTTTATTTGAATGAAAGTTTGAGAATAGAATAAGTGAAATGTATAGTGCAATAGTCTTGGTTATAAAGCCCTATTTTATATTAAGATTTGATAACAATGTGGTAATATGTTTATGTTTTGATGTACAATTTATAATACATTCCTCGTTAAATATTTATTAAGGTCGGTGATGCAGATGCTTGTCTAAAATTTGGCAACCTCCGTTGACACATACAAAAGCGTGGTGATATAATCAAAACAGAACAAGTGTTCTTTTTTTATCTCTGGCAAATATGAAATACGGAGGATTTGAAGTATGGAAAGTAAAGCAGTTGAGGAATACGTTAGTAAAAGATGTGAGGAAATCATTTCAAAAGATGAAGAATGTCACAACATTAATAAAAAGATATTGAGCATCGAAAAGGAGCTTGTGCCATTTCTCCCTGTGGAATTAAAAAATAAACTACTTGAGATCGACAGGCTTTCACACATGCTTATCAATCGGATATGCCTTTTAACATACGATAAAATTACGATAAACCGATAAATTTACGACATTTTTTCAGGGCCGAAATCCCAAAATATGGTGATTATCTTACGAATCAAGCCTTGAAATATGCTATTTAATTATGTTATATTGTTATTGACAGTATAACATAATTTCGGGGGATTAACTCAGTGGGTTAATATTACAAAGGCAATTATAAAACCTTGCACCGCTTGATATAAGCGAATCGCAAGGTTTTTATCATTCTTATTTTTAGTGAAAATTACGATAATTTTACGATAATTATTGTTTTGCCAATCTTCTTTGTGTAAAATCAATCACATTGCTTTCCTGTTTTTTGGTTTTTATATTCTTCATGGATTCGTCCAGTTCAACATAAGCTGTTTCAATTTTATCTGCCACGCTTATGGTGTCAGCAAGCATCAAACCGTATATATCCAATGTGGTAGTTGACTGGTCATGCCCCAATGCTTCCTGAAGTTCCGACAGGCTTACTTTGCCTTTGGAGAGATACACAAATGTATGACGGAACATGTGCGGGGTAACGTGAAAATCAAACTTCTTCTTCGCCAGTATATTGTTAAAACTGGATGAGCGCAGCGGCGTACCTTCCTTTGATACAAATATTGTATCGGTCTTTTGGTATATGGCCGGGTTATGCTCCTTTTCAAGTTGATTTTTCCATCCCGAGAGATAAACCGTTGCGTGTTCTGTCAGTGGGACATAGTGGTAATTGTTATCCTTCGGCGTATCAACTCCGTATTTTGTACGGTTTTCTTCTATTGCAATTCTCTTTTCTTTAAAGTCCATATTCGACCATTTCAGGGCTAATAATTCGCCCCTGCGAAGTCCCGTGGCAAGCATAAACAAGATTGCATACAGCCATCTCGACTTGGTGAACTTCTCAATAATAGCAGCCAATTCTTCCAGGTTGAACGTCTTACGTATCGGTATCCTTCCTTTGGGTAGTTTTGTGTCCCTGGTGGGATTAAAGTCAACCAGCCGTTCATCCTCATTTGCCGAGATAAACGCTGCGCTCAAAGCCTTACGGACATTCTTTATCAAGGAAGCAGAATATTTATCATTAATAAGGTCAGTAATCATTTTCTGCACTTCTGACTTTGTGACGTGCCTTAGTTGAAGGTTTCGCATATACTTCTTTATATACTTTTCATAGGCGAATTTATAATTGTTATAAGTAGAAGGTTTCTTGTATGGCTTGACGTAATTTTCTAACCATCTATCCATCCAGTCAAACAGTTTTGTTTTATCTCCGTTGATGCAGCCGATTATCTTCTTGATTTTCCTCTGAAGTTCCGATAAGTCCATATCGGATTCGTATCTGGTTTCACCATCAATCATCTGTTTCCATTCATACCGTCCGTCTGGTCTTTTGTAGATGTTACCCATACCATTCGGTTTCCTGGTCCTCATGTCTATTCCTCCGTATCGTCACACAGATAATCCAATGATACTCCGAAATATTTTTTATACTTATTTAGTACGGCAAGCGTGGGTTCATGAATATCGTTTTCGTACTTACTGATTTGACCGCACGACATTCCAATTTCTTCCGCAAGCATCCGAGTTGTCAAGCCTTTTGATTCTCTCAATTTCCTGATCTTATTCCCAAACACGCTCAATTTAAACATCCCTTCCGTTTTTGATTACTAAACTAATCAGAGTATAATATATATTTTTAAAAAATGCAACAAAATTGTTATTGACAAACATCCGCATGGGTGGTAGAGTATAAATAGAGTGATTCCCAAACGAATCACATAGAGAGATAAAGTGAGGAAAATGCTATGTATCCAGAATTGTTCAAGCTCATGGGGTGCGCCAACATGACCCATAAAGAGTTGGCAGAAATCATCGGCATATCTCAACAAGCCGCTTCTCTAAAAATCAGAGGCAAAACAGAATTCAAGCGTTCCGAAATGCAAAAAATCAAGGCATATTTTCAAAAAGATCATACCGGTATCACCATGGACCAAATTTTCACGATGGATATTTTTTTACCACAATGATTCCTAAACGAAACAAACCCGCTTAGTTCCATGCATCCTAAAAAGAAAATGTAATGTTCAATTTAAAAGAGGGGAGGAATTATGTATCAATACCATCGGATAAGAATCAGCAAAACAACCACACGAGATGAACACCGCCTAGTCATGGAGGAAAAGCTAGGCAGGAAACTTGCGATGGATGAAATTGTCCACCACAAGGACGAAAACAAGGAAAACAATAATCTTGATAACTTGGAACTGACAAATAGGGCAGAACATGCTAGACTTCACTTTCCGCACGGTCAACCGGTAAGCGAAGAAACGCGGAGAATGCTAAGCAATAAGTACAAAGGAAAGCCAAGATATTATTGTACAAAGTATACAAGCGAGCAGATTAAGGATTGGTACATAAAAAAGATGAACGGCGTTACATTACGGCAAATTGAGCGAGAAACAGGGGTAAACCACGGAACGGTATGCGACATTTTGAATGGCAAAGTATTGGCATACAGGACCATATTGGCGGAAATTATGAAATACGTTTAGTTCCATGTCCCAGCTAATGTTCAAATTACACAGCAAAGAGGTGATCAGCAATTGTACCACGCAGTTACGCCGGTAAGTTCAGCGACAAAGATTCTATCATTCGCACCAATATATTGCCACAGATTATCGCGGATTTGTTCACAGGAATCATCGGTATCCAGTACATAGGATGATGAAGTGGGCATTGCAAAATGATACTTTTTGATCGCCATCAGCAGCTTTGGACACGGCGTACGCAACTCGCACACAAGCAATTTGGGCATACATTCATTAACTCCCTTCAACAGTATTTTACCACATGAGGGAGGAGAATGGAAGAATATTGCGGATAATGTTCAAATCTAAAGGAAATGAGGGGGAAGGATGACAACACAAAAAAATACCGCACACGAAGGTCAAGTTCGCCCGCGGATGAAACTTGAGAAAACTGAGATCAGCCAAATAAAGTCTGAAATTTACTTGATTCTCGCTAATAACAACCTTTTAATACGGCAATCCAAGGACGTATTGTTGGATGTTATTGCAGGCCTTGATGAATGCAGACCATGGGATCATTCGCAGATGGAAAATAATCTTAAGGCATATGAAGCAATGAGAACCAACGAAGCAATTACTGCTTCTGATTTTTCAAGGCTTCAAGAAACTGATCCTGCAGCTGGTCGGCAACCTGTTGAACAACCTTGACTACGTACACCTGAAATCTTCTCATCATATCGATAGCGAGGCTGTTAGCATACAAATCGCTATCGCTGATGGAATCCCCGAATTGCTCCCGGTATTTTTCCATGAGGCTTTCAAGTTGATTTTTTGGTAATACATTTTTTGTATACTTGGCGGCATCTTCGGAAATCTGTGGGACATCGATTCTTTTCAAATACATTCACCTCCCTTCGACAGCATTCTATCACAGGGAGGAAGAAATAGGAAGGGAGGAAGGACATACGGATTACAAATCAGTACTGGAAGAACAGATTAGGGAATTGCAGAAGGTACAGGATCGCAATGTAAATACTGGCAGGTCAGACGAGGCTTGCAGGGTAGCAGAAACAATATCCCATCTGGTGGTCTTAGCAGAAGGTAGGTAAAAAAGTAAAGGGGCCGGGTAAATTTATTTGTTTATAGCTTTCTCTACGGCATTAATAAGATCAATAACCGATTGTACTTTTCCTTCGGTAGACGTGTTTTCATCGAAGAAATTAGGGCTACTGATGGCGGCAATAACGATTCTCTCCGTTTCGCCACTAAGTTTTACCATTTAACCACCCCTTTTGATCGGCCCCTTTACGATACGGATTCTATCAAAGTATGGAAGATAAAGCAAGGAGGAAGGGCATACGAACGAATTACAAATCTTCAATTACAACGACAAGCAGGTAAGGACAGTTGAGAAGGATGGAGAACCGTGGTTTGTTGCTGCGGATGTGTGTGATGTTCTCGATATTGACACCAGTGTTTCGGTGAACGGACAGAAAAGGTATATAGGCGAATCATCGTTTTTAAGCGGTGGATTAGACGATGACGAGAAGGATACTCACACTGTGAGTACCCCCGGTGGAAATCAATCAATGATAATAGTAAGCGAAGCCGGATTGTACAGTTTAATTCTGAAATCCCGCAAGCCCGAAGCCAAACAATTCAAACGCTGGATCACCCACGAAGTCATTCCATCCATACGCAAAACAGGCGGGTACATCGGCAATGATGAAATGTTCATTAATACCTATCTGCCATTTGCAGATGATACCACACGCATTATGTTCCGGTCCACGCTTGAAACCGTCCGCAAGCAGAATGAGCTTATCAAATCTCAAAAGAAGGAACTCCAGCACAAAGAGGATGTCATTATCGGATTGGTTGACAAGGTTACACTTGCCGAGAAACGGCAGATTTTAAACCGTGTTGTCCGGTACAGAAACGCCAATTTTCAAGAGCGTTGGAAGGAACTCTATCGACAGTTTGAAATGAAATACCACATCGGAAGCCTGAAAGAACGGTTTGAACTCTACAACGAAGATCACAAGCCCAAGATGAAAAACGTACTTGACTATGTTGATCGGGTGATGGGTAAGGTCCCTGAAATGTACGAGATCGCCTGTAAGCTTTACGAGAACGACATAAAGGAACTGACTGAACAGCTATATGGTATATCGGCGTAATTGGCAATCCAGCACAGCCCAATAAAGGAGGTATATCATGAATACCCAAACTAATGAAATTCTCACAAAGGACACATTGGCAGAGACAGAAAAACAATTTGGCGGCAAACATTGGTCACAATTCAACGATACAGAAAACATGTTTGCCTTGATGAACGCCATATCAGACAATGCCCGCAAGGATGAACACTTGAAATTAATCGGGGATACGCATTTTTCCATGACATGGGACGAATTTAAAACCCTGATAGCGGTACATGGTTTTGTAAAAGCACTTGTGTATGACTTTAAATATAAAGATAACACAGACGAGGCAATACTTTATTATCATCCGCAAAAGGGACTAGTCATATTTGCGACAAGCTTTGGAAACAAGAAGACTGTCAATGGCGGTCATCTTTATGGAGAAATCCAAGCTAACAGTGAAGAGGATTCAAAGACTGTATGGAGATGGATTTCCACCGGTGGTTGTATTGATTCAGAAAAACTTATATTTGACACATCCCACGATGTAAGAGAAGGTCTATTCTCCAAACTAGAAACGCTTGAATCCGCAGGGAAGTTCCTGAATAAATGGACAGATAAAAACAGGTTCTTGTGGTTTGTTGATTATGTTGAAGATGACGAACCGGATTATGACTACAAAAAAATAACCCAAGAAAAAATTGAAAGATGCCCTCGGGAATTCAAGGACATTATCGGGAGATAAGGAGGTATATATGCAAATCAAAGGTTACTGCGGTATATGCCGTATATGTTTTGAGCCTGTCAAAACAGGTGAGGAATACAGGGTACATCCGGCAGGCATGACATTCCACGCAAGATGCACTGACGAGAAACCGGACAGCTATTATCTAAAACTGGAACGTAGGCGGGCGGAGAAACTGCGATAATCTATTGCGGCGGCACTCGCTAAATCGGCTACGGCTCTGGCGAGGGATTACCTGGCAGTAACAGCCGCCGCAAAAATAAAAAAGGAGGATTTTAACATGGGAGTAAAGGGGATAAAAGGATTCAACAAAGGGATGATTTGCGACAAATTCAATTGTTCAAAGCAGTACGCGGAGAATACGGAGTATGAAGAAAAAGTAATACCTTCCTGTTGTAGCGCAGGAATGCATATCGTTGAAAACCCGCTTGATGTATTCAGTTATTATGCTCCGGGTGAAAGTGAGTATGCGGAAGTAGAGGCAATAGGGGATGTCGCAAGGCATGATGGAGATTCCAAAATTTCCACAAATAAACTGAGGGTAGGCTTGAAAATTGATTTAAAAAGCGTAATCAAAACAAGTATTTATTTCATTTTTTTAAAAAATCTCCATTAGGGGATTTTTTTATATCATTTCACTTTAACTTAATATTTTGTCCCAGATACAGTAGCTCTTGATGATATAATCACCTTAATGTCGGCAGAAATTAATAAACCTCATAAATATGACGTTGATATAATCGGCAATTTTCCCAAAGAAATGGAAGATAGAATCGATGTTTCTAATAAAAAAGCTTTTATTTTTGACATTGGCGGGGTAATTCTCAACCTGGACACTACGAATACTATCAAACCAGCAGAAGCTTTTTCGGTTATGTTCAATATTCCTCCTGAAGAAGGGTATCAAATTTGGAAAGGCGATGATTATAAAAAAATGCAAATTGGTGAAAAATCTCCACAACAATTTTTGCAAAATTTAAAAAAAAATTTACCAACAAAAAAAAGTGTTGACGAATTAATGGCAGAATGGATTCCTCTTTGGTCAATGAAAGAAAATTGTATAGATTGGAAATTATTAAAGTTCATTGATGAATTAAAGAAGAAATATAAAGTTTACATAATGAGTGATGGCATTAATTTAGATCAAGACAATGAAATTACTAAAAAAATTAAAAAACAATTTGACGGCTGTTTTGTTTCCTATGAAACTGGACTTAAAAAATCAAATCCAGATTCATTTTTAAACGTTTTGGATAGCATTCAATTAAAACCTGAAGAATGTATTTTTATTGATGATACTCAAAAACATCTTGTCTTAGCTAACCAAATTGGTTTTGCGGTCGTTCAATATTCAGGATTGGATAATTTTAAAAAAAGATTAAAAAATTATTAATCCTTTTTTTGTCCCCAAATACAATAATAATCTTTTTTGTCTTTACTAATATTCAATATCAAAAAATCACTAAAAAGGTTAAAAATAAGCTTTTTATTAAAGATATAATGAGGGA